>JGI20166J26741_10546670_pt1 | contig 15728 bp, 9 predicted proteins | sample TergutCu122P5_FD_26741 | JGI IMG/M metagenome (IMG submission 26741)
GCGCGTGTGTGTGCGCGTGCGTGTGTGTGCACGCGTGTGTATCTTAAATCCTAAGAAGTGAACTGGCACAAAATTATTCTCATACATCACGTCTTTTCGAAAACCTTCTATGGAAGGGAGTTTATGGCAGTCTTGGCAGAATGTTAACAACTATTTCAAAATCAGCTTTTCAGATATACACAAATATTATTAATGTATAATTTACCTTATCTTAATGGAGACTGAGAATCCTGTCAGTTTGATGTTTTAGGTGCAATGCTTCTTTATGCACTTAATCTGGAAAATAAGGGTTGATCTAGAGTGCAAAGGTTGTATTTCTGAAGTAGGATGATTTATGTAGTTTAATGACACACACAATGTTCAGTTGTTGGAAATATAAACAGTAGATCAAAGGGAGTGATGATGTATAACTCACTGTTTGCACACACCTTTAAAGTTTACTTTTAGTGTTTGGTTTATGTTGATAGGTAATTACAAGAAGACTTCCCTGACAATATAATCTTGAACCACCAAAAAATATTCCAAATGTAAATGCTTAAGGTTTCCCTTTTCCGTGAAGTAATGTCACATGTATTCACAGCTGCACAGAGATGTTAACAGAGTCCCACAGATCGGTTAGGCCTGTGCCTTACAACAGATACCAATTGTGTGCAGTTTATGGTTGTCATTTGAGAAGAGTGATATTCTATGTGCAACTAGTTAATAATTATGTCAACAATTCTAGACAGGTCAGGTATTTTTGTTGTAGGAAGTATGACAATATACTTTTGCTGCCCTAATTCTCATACCTTTGATAACAAGAATATTTTAAATATATTATGTAGTGACGTATTTCTGCAGGTCCCAGAAGGAAGGGCTGTGTTGGCTGTATCTCCTGTTTTATTAATGAAAGACCGTAAGAGTGATGTTGAGGCTCAGGGAATGCAGAATGCACATATTCGAGATGCAGTGGCATTGTGTCATTTTCTATATATGCTTGAAGAAGGGGTGAGTTGTATGAATATACGTGTTCTCAAAGAAAACAAAATAATAATTATATTATAGTTTCATTTCCATTGAAAATATATTAAAATCTAAATATCTGGGAACAAAAAGGAAATAACCGGAATGAGAACTGTGCTCTTCTGGGCTGTTATGTAGTAAGAAGTGATAATATCTTACTGACGTTTCGGGACAACCTATCGGTCCTGAAATCCTAGGGTAATTACCACTACTCACTGCAAAATAGCCCAGAAGAGTGCTGTTCTCATTTATTTCATGGCAGAAACCTGAAATCACAAACAGGAATGAGGTTTGTGATAACATTCAAAACAAATAAGTACTAAAATACTTCGAGGTACGTAGTGGCACAGGTGGTTGATGCAGGTCGGAAGGTCACAGGTTCAATTCCCAATGGTGTCACTGGAATTTTTCATTGACATAATCCTTCTGGCCATGCTATGCCCCTGGGGTTGATTCGCCCTCTAACGGAAATGAGTACCAGGAATATTTCCTGGGGGGTAAAGGCGGCCAGTGTGTAGGGCTGACAACCCTGCCACCTTCAAGCACCCAAGTCTTAAAATCTGGGAGCCTCAACCTCTTGGAACCCTCAGGGTCTGTCCAGGCCTTTTATGGGATTGCTTTACCTCTTTACTAAAATACTTTATATTCAGTCACAAACTATTATAATCACATCTACTTTCTAAACATAAATGACCACAGTACTCGTGTAAAAAAAAAAAAAATTATGGGTGCAAAATATGGGCCCTTACCTTGATACAAGAACATAAATGTCATAAAATTACTGTATTAATTTGGACCTAAGTAGTATTAAGTACATGAGCAGTTCTAGATAATTTGTAATGAGGCCCTTAATGGTCTATACAGACCACTTATTATTGTTAGGATATTGAAATGTGGAGGCTATGATGGGCTGAGCATAGAGGCAAGAAATGCATAGAGCATTTTGCTAGCAAAGCCTAAAAAATGACCACTTGGAAGACTGAAAAGAAGCTGGAAAGACAGCACCTTGAAAAAAATTTGTTGTGAGACGAAAGGTAGGTGGCATTGGTTTTGAAATATATCTGAGGTGGTTCTCTTACTACATTATTAGTTAAAGTACTAAATCTAATTACATGCATTACATTTATTATTTATGCTGTATTGCTATGTTATCAGGTAGCAGCAGGGGAAATATGGGATGAACTGTCAGCTGTTACTGCCCTCGAACGATTACGGAATGCACAGCTGCTGAGCCTTGGACCCAGTTTTGGTACCATTGCTGCATTTGGCCCCAATGCTGCCCTACCACATTATGAACCAACAGCTGAAACAAACCGAGTCATTGATGATACTAGTGTTTTTATGCTAGATTCTGGAGGCCAGTACTTAGGTACGGCATTCACAAAGTGCACAGTTACATTAGCAAAGGAAGTGTTAAATATCGTTTTTTTCTTCAAGTACTCATAGCATACATCATGACATAAACTTTTACAGATTGTGCAAAGGTAAGAATCACAAGTGTGGAGATATTTCTAGGTTGTCTCGCCTAAGCCAGCTTAAGAGTTTGAACCCCTTAAGCTAGGACAGCTTGGTTGGTACAATGACTGTACTATGGTCTGGATGGGCAAGAAATGTTACTCTACTCTAGACCCACCCAGCCACTTACTCGGTGGGTACCAGGAACTCTCTGTTCATACGCTTTGCACATGGATTTGTCTATAAGAAGAAATTGAGGCATAACTTTTAAAGAGATCCTCAGAAACTTGCTAATGTCATTAGTTTTTGACTAAAATGCTTCACATGCTAATTCTTTTTTCTGACAGATGGTACAACTGATGTTACACGCACAATACACCTTGGAACTCCCACAGATGAAGAACGTGAAATCTATACCAGCTTACTCATGGGATGCATTGATATTGCTTCTACTGTATTCCCTGAGGGTCAGACACTCTCATCAATGGAGATATTAATTAGGGCACCTCTGTACAGTCTTGGGTTGAATTATGGACATGGCAGTACTCACGGCATTGGTTTCTGTCTTGCTGTTCATGAAGGTCAGTTACTACTACTGTGCATGCAGCATTTATAATCACAACTAAAAATACTTGTAATTACAATGTAATACGGAAATTTTTCATGAGTTTGGCACCATGTCATAAGGACAGTAGAGTATGCAGTCTCCTAATCTATGTTCCTTTATTGCAGCTTTCAACACCACTTACCATGAGAATTTCTTTGGATCCCAAGGTAAGACCTATTAAGTTTGATTATCTAACATAAATATTACACTGTACTGTTCTGTTACTGTAAGGCACAGCTATCAATATTGATGAGGTGATTCTATTATCATTATTTGTGTTTCATACAAGTTGATGGACAAAAAGACTTCAAGCACTTTCATCTTATCCACAAAACATTCCTTGTTGATTCTTTGCCTCTTTTCTAGATGTCTTCTAGCAATGATGTTACTGTGTTACCACAGTTATTTACTTATTGCTGATTCTTTGTTAAATTTTGCAGAACCAGGATACTATAAAGAAAATGAATTTGGAATGAGGCTGGAGAATATAGTAACTGTTGTGAAGGCAAATGTTACAGTAAGTAACACTGAAATTCTCAATAATAATAATAATAACAATAATAATAATAATAACAGTATAATACAGTGTGGGTTGCTAAGATTTCACCATTACACTTTCCAGTAAGGTAATGATAATGAAAATTTTATTTTGCAAGACTTTAAAATCTCTAAGAAGTGCAACAAGGTACTTTGTTACAGCAATCCACTACATAAGGTTTAAGTTATCTGAGCAGTTATGCCTCATCACTGGTATACAGTTACCAATGGGTTGGAGGAGCACGATGCCTCCATCTTCAGGTCAAGCAGTTCTTGCAGAAGAATTGTTGCAAGTATCAATATTATGTTTAGTTACAATAACTTGACTGTTGTCTACTCATATACATTATAGACTTCCAATGACACTTCTAAAATCATGACCTCACAGACCATAAACCTCAAAAGTACTCTCTCCATAAACTTACTTTGACATTATATTTGAGCATTTGGTCTTCTGACTGATTACAACTGTCAGTATGGGTTTTACCTGAATCTTAGTAATGGTGTCAGATTTTCCTTACATGAGGGAGTTTGTCTTTTGGGTATCCTGAGCTTGATTTTTCAAAATATACAAAATAATTTTCATGGAGTTCTCTCTCCAAGAGGAGCATCTTTTAATTTGCCATTTATTTAGACAATGCACCATTTTGGAAGAATGGCTGGAGTGAATACATGTATAATGTGAAGTACATATGTAGTTCAAAATTCACCTAACTGTAAATATTCATCTTTGGGAAAAGAAAGCTTTAGCTTTATTATACTAGGAATATGTTGCTCTTTGACAAAATAACCAATTGGAAGCAAGATGCAAATGGTTGACAATCACTAGAGTATGTGAGTGCCAACCCAAGTAATAACTGGAATTTAGAATACTGAATCATTCTACAATTGAAAGTGACAATGTTAAATCCAGCTTAAGCAATTTCAAACATTAAATGTAACTGGCACACTTGTGTTAGTGTATACTTCCTTATTTTTCAGTTGGGAAATGATCCAAGTTTTCTGACTTTCAAACCGGTGACTCTGGTTCCCTACGACAACAACCTCATTAACCCATACATTATGAGTAAGATACAGGTGAGAACACCATATTTTTAACAGCAGGTGTATGTGAAAATAACATTTTTTTCTTTGTAACTTGTGGTTTAATTATATGGTTGTGTTTCAGCTTCTGTGGTTAAATGATTACCATGCAAAGGTCCGTGAAATTGTTGGAGAAGAAATGTTGCGGCAGGGTCTTCATGATGTCTACGAATGGCTTCTTCGTAAAACTGAGCCAGTACTTATATAATATTACTTTCTGAAAGCTGTATTACCAAAATATGGATTGGATGTTAAGTACATTTTTCTTGATATCAGGATAATCCGTGTATTTCAAACTGAGAGGTCATATTCATACACAATTTATACATGAAGCTCAAGACTACTCCTTCAATAAGGTGATACTGTTAATTAGTTAAAATTAATATAAAATATAGGACTGTTTTATTGATTGAGGGCATGTTGATGTAGGGCATTGATTCCCATCTTTTCATGATTTGCTGATCTGTTAAGACAGCAGTGGGTTTTGTTTTCCAAGAGCCAGTCCCAAATCTGTTTAGCATTAAAAGTACAAATAATCTGCAAATCTAATTACTTGGCAAATATAACACATTTATTTCTGATATAACAATCATACCAAAAAAAAATTCTTTGCTTCAAAGAAAAGTAGGCAAATCTACTAAATTTAAATGTGCTGAATTGCAGTGCAAGCTCAAAAATTTTATCACCTATGCCCTCACCCATCATTCTAACATACCAAGTATAAATAGTTTCATTATCCTTAGGAGCTCATTAAGGATTTCTCACTCCTCCAGTCTTGCATTACGTACAGGACTTCTATAACAACCATGTATTTCAAACTCTTTGTGGACAGATTCCACATTACATTTCACAGACCATGATTGTCTTTACTGCTTTTATAAGCATACTCTGAAAAAAGTCCTAAATTTTCTATTTCTCTTTCATACATTCACCTGGAGATTGCATATTCCATATTTACTGTAGTAGTTCCTTACATGTCTATGTTTGGAAGTGTAACACATGGCACTACAAGCAGTCACTGCAAGAAATCTGTAGATATATAAGAATAACTTTAGAACTTCTAACTTCTGTTATTGCATTCCATTAGTAGAGATTAATAAGTTATAAGATTATTTAAGACAGCTATGACTATACATTTTTTACACTTGTAATAGACTGATTTTTATATTAAAACAATTTTAACAGTTTATGATGTATATAAGCACAAATGAGTGACTAGCTTTTAACTGAATGTATCACGCATGACTATTTCAAGATGGCTTGTATTTTTTCCATATGTAGTATATAATAATAGTTAAACAACCAGTATCAACTGCAACAATGTAATAAAACTACAAACACCAGAAACACTATATGGCAATGAATTAAATCTATGTAAGAGTTGTAAACTAACATTTGCAGTGTACCTTGTGAAACAGCACTGGATCTTCACAACTGCTGCTATATTGGTCACTGAATTAAAACTAAAAACACTTGCAATAGGGAAAGGAACTGATCTTCTCTTCCAGATCAATAAATTCTGAAATGACCTAATCCAATGCAGAGTTTTTAGCATGTTTTTCCTATCCTTCACCAGTAACATACCAAATTCTTTTGTCAATCAAAAAAAAAAAGCCCCTACTGTCACTTGTAATCTATAACCGGTTGTACAGCATTCATCATCAATCTGTTCATATTCTCATAAGCTGAGTCCTTCTCTCCTTCAGACAGAGGAGAGAAAGGTGAAAAAGGGCCACAACCAGAAATACTAGAAACAAAAAGTCTGTTTTATTGTCACATTGGTTGCTGTTATGACTCAGTTACATTTCCTACAATTCAAGTTAAAAAAAAACTAAACACATACAGTCTTATAGCATAATCAAAATGACACACATTTTTACATAGTTGTCATACACCAGCTCTCATTGGTGGTGACACAAGGATCACTCCGTCCCCACGTACAAACAGCATTGGAATGTTTCGCTTGGTAGTTTTATACACTTCTTCATATGTTTCTTCATCAATTTCAACTGTGGTAACAGTTTCTTCTGCATCTCCCAGTACCATATTCAAGTGCTGATCATATGCCTGAAAAATTTAGTACAGCCATGATTAATGCTTGTAAGCTTCATTCAATAGAGTACTTCAACTATATCAAATGTGCAGGCCAATCATAAATGTAGACACACATATCAATACTACATTAATAGCCCAGTCACAACTGTTGATTCTGTTCTACAAACATGTATTCTGAGATGCTGGTGCACAAGTGGGTAGAACAAAACAAAGTATTGAAGCAGGTATTTTGATCTGCTAGTTAGTTAGGAAAATTAAAATAAACAGTGCTCCAGGAAACAGGCATAATGTAGACATAGCTACAGTAAATTGAGAACTGTTGGTGTAGCTTTTATAAAACAATCCAAAAAAACTCAGTTATACCAATTTACTCTGTTACAAACCAAATTTACTTACATGAAGTCTTCCTCTCAGTTCCCTTTCATTTCTCATTTTCACATATATTCGCTCATCTAAACTCAGACGGACAAGATCTAAAGGCTCCTTCACAGTAATCGCAGGTACCTAGAATGGATAACATACACTGTTGGTTCTACAGTACCTGCCACTACATTTGAGGGGTTTGGTGTCTCTGGTGGGGTTGACAGCAGACACAGAAGTAAGCAAGTTATTCAAGAGCATTGCCATCAGTTCAGCAAAGTTCAGGTAAGGCCCGTGTTGTTTTGAATTCACTACAAACGTATCCCCTATTGACCGCTGTACATGTGTGTTAAAAGCGATCAGTGGTCTGTATGTAATTCAGGAGTAGTATACTGTACTATGACCAAATGAAAGACAAATACAACAATCCATATCAAGGATACAGAATTACGAGTCAGCATTATGGAGAAATTTGATTAGGAAACGCAAAAACATGTTATTCCCACTATGAAAATCAAAAGAAATATGGGCCGTATATGGCACCGTGGGGTACAGTAACTGTTTTTAAATTTCCCGCCTGCTAGAATATGACACCGTGCAGACTAGTATATAATACCGGTGTCGCAGAAGCTTGACGAGTCCATTTTCAAGGCAGTCCATGTCTTCTTCCAGGACTACTCTGAAGATGGAGGCCGCAGACTCATTCGAAACGTTGGTACCTGCAGTACATACCAGTCTTCATGGCGTCATATCCCACAAGACAAATGTCTTCGTAGTCAGCAATTCGAGAACATCAACATTACAATACCTGCTCTGCATCGTCCGCCATAATCGTATAACATGACTGGGAATAAACCAACGATTCTCTGCCAACGACCGTCTCAGATCGTGCCTGTTTTACTTTGAACGAACTTTACTGTGTGTCCTATGAGACTGTTTTATAGTATGAGTGTACGCTGTACGACTCGTTTCCAACATGCTACGAACACGCACGTTCGAAGGAGGCGGTGATGTAGGCCTAGATGGGTAACGCCATTTTCTATGTTTGTGCGTGCAGTTTTTGTACTTTTTGAAATGAACAGGTTGTAATTATGACAGTGCATTAACGTTTGGTGTGCTTTACAAATGGATTAACATCTGGAGTGAATATATGTGTGTCTGGTAAGTATTTACTCATGAGCTTTCGACTTCATACACACGCCTTGACACTTCCTGAACTTTGGCCGTAGTAAGTGCATAAGTGATTACGTTACCCATTAATAAAACTGTAATGTATTATTCGTTTTATAACGAAGTAAATCTCCGTAGGATTATTTTTAATTTTTTGTACAAAACAAATTGTCCGTTGATTTATTGGAAGATCATGATACGTCGAAAGTCAAATGTACGTCGTTGGGGCTTGTAAATATGACAATAATACAGCATCGTTCATGGAATTTTAAGGCGTTGTTGCAGTTGACACCAGGAATTTGTTACATACTCATAAATGAGAAGAGTGTTGAAAATAATTCGGAGAAAAATTGACTACCGAAGATTATTAGTGTGTGAATTCTTGTTCATAATGTCACACTGTTTCTCGTGATCCGTTTCTTTATGCGTATGTACAAGTATAAAGTGTGTTGTACTCAGTGCGGATCAGTAGATAGTCATGTCACGTTAGTAATGAATGGTCGTAGGATGTAAGCAGTGTGTTTGCTCGTGGTCGTCTTGTTTAATTGAACCGGCTTTAATAAATTTCGATATTCTTTGTTTATGGTTGGGTACCTCTTTCAGGGTTATGTTTAACATTTTACCTGATTGTTTACATTTAAAACACACAAATATCTTTCTATTGTAAATGATAGACGCAGAGAGAAACTGTTTGGTCCTAAATGTAGCCAGTGGTAACATAGATCAAATTGGAACCAACAGAACCTTGAAAGTGACTCTTAGCTGGACGTATTAATCCCAGATGGGCTACCAGATGACATTGTTGATGTAGAAGACACAGTTCAATAGAAAAATTATTTTATTTGGAACAGTGTATAGATTGTGATTTCTTTGACATTTATTTGAAATTTATTTATGTGTACTTCAACATTTTTGTTGACAGTTTCGTAATCATGATTCATTTGTAGTAAAATGAGATTAGAATTTGAAACTTGCCTAATGGAACAACAGTGATAGTGAAGACTGTGCATGTTGTGTCTAGAGCTGAGCAGCAGACACTCGTAACTAGTCCACTGAGCATGTTACGCTATGAACAGGAAGACCATAAAATACTGTACATTATAATAGTGTATTTTTTGTAATTGTATGACCGGTGCATGTGTAGTGTATTTCTTCATTGCAAATGTATGTAACTACACAGCATAGGCTTAGCTAGTTATGACACTGATTAATCAGTTAATAATGTTTCAGTGTAAAATAGTTACATATTTAAAGACTGAATTTCAGTGGGTTGAGAACCAAAATAATAATGGGAATATAAGAAAGAGTAATATGGCAACTGTACAGTGTCATTCTTATCTGTTATTTAGAAACTGAAGATAGTGCAGAAAATTAAGATGTGCTTATCAGCATAATATCCATAAACTGTCATGTACTGTGTAAGAGCTTCTTTATTGATGTGAATATCGGCAGTGTGTGCGCGTGTGTGTGATAAGATATAATACTGAAGTGGCATCAGGTAAAGCTAAAACAGTTGGTTTCTGTTCTGTTCCCATATTGTGTTACAGTGGGTTGTTGGTTGAATTAAATCTTATCAGTACCTTTTCTGTGGCACTTTTGGGGACATATTTGCAGCAGTGGAGTTTTATATCTTTGGCTTTATTTTAAGCTATTTGTTCAAAGTCCCCAATGCTTAGCCACATTGTTTGCCATATACACTGCAGTGTGTAACTAGAATTGTTGTATCTAGATTGTGGTCATCTTGTAAATGAACCAATGCAGTCTGCTAGTTGGTTACTAGTGCTATGGAGGAATGTGCTACCTCCATATTCTTCAGAATCTCAGATCTGAGCATTGTATATACTTTATGTTTATCTAGTAATACAGCATAGCAGAGATGTGGAAAATTTGAATGTGCTTTTTTCATTTATACTCAAACTTGTGAAAGTGTCATACTTAGATAAAAATTGTTATGGCTTGAATGTGAAATGCAAACACATACTCTACTTGCATACTCATGCTGCAAAAACCAGTTGTGAGTGGTTTAATTCTTCAGAAAGAACCTGATAGTGACAGGGTTGAAAGGTCTGTGTACAGTTTTAGGGTTTTGTAAATGAGAATTAATATGCTGTATATGCAAATTGGTCTGATAGAAAAAAGAAATACATTTAAATCACAGTCGTGCATCAGTTAACGACTGTGATACTTGCTGAGAAATGTGTTGTTAGGCGATTTTGTCATCATGCTACAAACCTAGATAGTATAACCTACTACGCACCTAGGCTATATGGTATAGCCTATTGCTCCTAGGCTAAAAACCTGTACAGCATGTTACTGATCTGAATACTGTAGGCAGTTGTAACACAATGGTGTTATAATATTATAATCTTATGGAACCACCGTCATATATATGGTCTTCCATTGACTGAAATGTCGTTATGCGGTGAATGCCTATTTGTCTAAAGCATTTCAGCCATCTAAGTGCACCTACAGTTATTAGTGGGTCTTATTAAAGCCTCTGAAAAACCTTGACTTGTTTTCATTTCTATGGGTTATCTTCTGGAGGTCTTGTAACAAACACAGTTTATCACCTCACACAATAAAACCAGCAGATGCACTAATTTTAAAATTATATTTTTTACACACAATTTTTCTTAACTCCAACATGTTTCGATCTGTCTTGATCATCCTGAGTGATTTGCTGAACATCAGTAAAGCATAGATAGAAACATAGATGGGTTATAAAATGCAGTAAAATATGTGCATAAAATGTCTGCAGATACTATAACATTTGTTTGTAGCAATATGTAGAACTGGTCCATTTGATGCAGAGATTGTAGTTGTATGGAATTTTGTAATGGTTCATATCAGGGGGGGGACATGAAGCTAATGTTTTGGTAGCCAACACAGGTACCGGGTTGGCCACTGGATGAAGTAGCAATTTATTTACAGTGAAACTTTAACTGCAAAGGTCATTTGATGGACAGTATACATTAACTCTTTCATTGTGATGATCATTTGTACACTTGATTTTGATCTTATCACAGTAATGAAGTAGTAGTTTAGCTGTGGAAATGTGGTTTAATTGTTATATATTGGTGGTGGGGATAATATGACTATTCCTCCCTTCTCTCCATTTTTTGAATACAGTTTAGGCATTACCAATCCTATTTCCTTGTATACTAAGCAGCACTAATCAACATGTATCGGAGTTGTATCGTAAAACTACAGAACACTGTGAGAATTTGTGGGTGGATGTGTATTTACATTCTCTTCAACATATGTCTTAAAACAAATGTTCTTGGCATGAAACCATCAGACGATTAATACAGTATAATTGCAGACATTACACAAGATCACTGGAGCCGATGATTAATGGCAGAAAGAGTCAATAACCAAACATAACAGTCTAAACACAACTAAATTCTGTTTTGTTTAATAGAATGACAGTTTTCAACCTATGCTAGGCCATCCTGAGGTTCACAAAAAATTTCAAAAAACATACTGAGATAAAATGTACAAATAGTTTCATAATGTTCAAAATTGGTTAAATGTTAAAATACATAAGAGAATTACATGTAAGGTGAGACATTTGTAGACTGGGTATGCTGTCCTACACTTTGTGCATTGTAGAGGGAGCCTGCATTACCAATTGGTTAGACAGAGAACTGACCCATATGTGGTCTCTGGAGAAGATAAAGCTTCATTAATGTACTGGGAATCAAAACACCCAAGCAAACCAGTCCGTACCCATCACTTTGCAGGCTGAGGCCCATTCATTTGATATCTGACCTTGGTGGTAATTGAACCTGATGGTTATGGATGTGAATGGGAATAGCCATTTTTCAGCTTAACCGTCGTAACATTTGTCTCCCTTGAAAGGTTACCAAGTGGTTGATACCAACTCATCGAAGGGATCACAGTTTAACGATTTGGGGCATGAGGGAAAAATAAAAAGTCACATCCTGGAATGAGTTCTGGTAATTGTTCATAGTGGGTGCCACTAATATAATATCCTGTTCTGGTTGTGTTGGACTAGGGGTGCTCAAAAGAAGACATTTCTCATACATCTGCCCAGTTGAGTCTGGGAAACAATTAAGTGATGTTTGTCTTATAATTATGGAATTTAAGTTGAATAGTAGGATTTTCCTGTGAAGTCTAAGACCATAAGTACTATTGTTCTGTTGGCCTAATATATGTTGGCCTCAGAAATATGAAGTTGAAATAAATTGTTGAGACAACAGCATTAAATTTATAGTACTGTACCCTGTGTTTGTATGTCATTGCTGAGTTTTAAACTGGGCGCTGCTGCTGTTTTGAATTCTGTGTCTCTGTTTGGGAATAAACCTTGAAGCAAAACAGATATTACAACCTTTTAGAGAATTTTAATGTGGACTGTATATGGCATACAGACAGAAAGCTACATCAGTTTGGATCAAGATGAAGAAGCAGTTGTTTTCGATGTTGGGTGTGTAGTTTCCAATGACATAGCATCACATCCCATAAAAACTGAATCTTCAGTGACACCACTGTGAAAACCTCAAATCATGCTTGCTAGAAGGTACATACAGTATTTGCTAACACCTCCCACTACTATTACTTTTCATTGATTTATCAAAAGACCAGTTAAAACATAATGTATATTGGGAGAAGGTACTAACCGTTTTCACTTGTGATTAATGAGGAGTGCATTCTGTTGTGTGGTATTCATAGCGTTCTTTGGTTATTGGATTTTAACGTGTAATGCTTGAAATAAGAGGATCTTACTTTTAAGTGTTTGCACTATTTATTCTTAAAAGCGTAAGCTTGGAGGTTCACAGCCTTGGTAGCCGTAAAAATTATTGTCTACTGCGATGTGATTACATGTAGTCAGACGCTTAGCATGTCCCTGCCCTCTAATAGAGTCACCATCTTCTTTTGGCTTGCTTACGGCCCCGCCTTCTGCTCACCCAGTCGTATATTATGCACCGTATTTTCCCGCGCGGCGTATGCTGCCTTGAAGATGGAGGTAGCAGGTTCCTCTGAAACGTAGCGAAACAGCCTACACAGCAACACGTCCCAGAGGGCAGTAATGTTTACTTAAAAATGTTTACGGTACTGATATAAATCAACATTGCAAAATGGGATAAGTGCTATAACAATGAGGTGATAGATCAGCGAGACTTGTGTCATTTGTGAAGCCTCCCTATGGTCAGTCATGCCATGATGTATGGGGGAGTGGAAATGTATCTTTGCGCATTCCTAACCCCGGCATTAGATTGTGGTGGTCAGCTTCACGTCATGGCTGCTTTACCACTGTCTAAAGAGCCCATGGTATCCGTTGAACAGGAAGCCCCAGAGCCGTTATGGACACTGCGCAGAAGAGAGAACTGTTTTGCCCCTGCTGGGGATCGAAACCCCGATTTATCGATCGTACAGCCCGTAGGCAAGTCACTATACCGACTGAGCTATCCCGGCAGTTTGTAAGCATTACAGAGTTATTTTATAAGCAATAAGCACTGTGATTTTTATAGGAAGATATTTTTAAATGGACGTGCAGTGCGTAGTTCTTTCTGTGCTGATTGTAGGAAGTCACAAAGTTAATTGAATGTGGGCCATATGACCAGTTACGTTAGCACAGCGGTAATTAATCTCCTTTTCCGGATTAATATTCCACGGTTTTCAATTATCCTAGATTTTAATTCTGTGATAATTCCTTGAAACAGCGACTTTATATCATTTGAAGCCATTTAATTATGTCTGTCTTTCATGCTGCGCGAACCTTCCTTGCGTATTGTTATTGTGATAAAGGTTACTTTTGTTGCCAGAACGCTGTGGTCCGGTAATTCCATATGTACCACCACGTTTTACATTCAGAAATTCCAAATAATGCCCACAGATTGTATTTGTGTATTTTATATGGTTCTCAGAACAAACAACGATTATATCCGTGTGCAACATTAACTAATTCATTTTTGCAACCGACACGAAATGTGTTTACTGCGCGGTGCGAGCTGAGTTTTTTAATTATAATTCTCATTACTCTTGGTCTTGAAAGGGTTAATGGACTGACATTTCAAACTGTGAAAGTTACGTCGGTAGTCCCATATGGCATCGAATGTAATGCGAAGATGTTCATAATTTCGGTGAAGATGTGATTTCATTTGAAGATACAAACTATCCCGACATTGATCGGGAGAGAGCGAGGAAAACATCAAAAAAGTATTATGATAATGCGCCCCAAAAATAGAATCAAGCTGGATTCTTTCCGACTATAAAGTGGGCAGCGTTACTTTTTGCCCCAGTCTTTATCTTGCGCACAGAACGCAACTTGCTATCCGATGTGGACTTCTTGTATCTATGAGGTAGACGTTAAGAGTTTTTAATCGCGACTTCGTGGCGTAATACGAGATTATTTAGGGTGTGGGGGTTGGAAGCCAGTTACACTGTATGTAAGTCCGTACGACAGCATATGTTTTATTAAAGACAGATGGTGGTTGTGCTGGCTGTGTTTTGTGTGTTGTTACATCACTACAGAGCGCTTCTGTCTCGTCCTGTTTTCATCTACACCGCTTACGCGGTGGGACTGATGACTGACAGCCCTGTTTTATTGATATTCCGGCATCACCATCGTATTTTAAGATCTGGTTAATTCAAGGCTTGTCCCTCGTGGTTTTGTGGTCGGGAATTATTGAGAACAGAAGTAGCTGCCAACCAAGTGTTACAAATTTGCTATTCATGGATTTAATCACGGTATCTGGAAGGAATAGAAGTGTAATGTGTAAGTTGTATCTCATATTACAACCATGATGAACACATGTGACCGTGGTGTCAGTGAAACGCTGTATGCGAACTGTTTACAAACGTTCCGTGTTTTATGTGCCTAGTAAACCGGGGCTTTTGAGCTTAACCAGCACACGGCACGTGTGATTATAAAACGAAATGATCAAGGCGCCGGAAACCAAGGAAACATATGTTGATGCTGTATATAGAACAGTTTCTACACGCGCTAGTAATTCGTAAAGTGATTATCAGCGTCGTAAGACCTTCGTCTTAGCTGCCATTATTTTATATCATCAATCTCCAGAACACGAAGTGGAAATGCACTGACATTAATTCTGGAATATTTACTGCAAGATTATCTTTTAACTTGGTTAATTGATTTTGTTGACCTCCTGCGATTGTTCTACGATTAGTTTTCTTGCGCAGTTTGTTTCAAGTAAACAAGTCGAACGCGTTAAGTTACGTGTATAATTACCTATGCGTTGTAGGGAATCTAAGGCGTAGGTATGCCACCGCTTGCTGCTTGCTGTAATTACGAGTTCGAATCCCGCCGGTGGCATGTATGTCTCTCGCTTGTGAATGTTGTGTGTTTACATTTAGAGGTCCTACTGACTGTGTGTGTGTGTGTGTGTGTGTGTATGTGTCATTGAGTGTGATCATGCGCATTAGTTACCCTCTGCACCTAAAATGAGTACATAGAAGAGCTCGGACTAAGAAA
>JGI20166J26741_10547781_pt1 | contig 15723 bp, 8 predicted proteins | sample TergutCu122P5_FD_26741 | JGI IMG/M metagenome (IMG submission 26741)
CCGTCGTGGATGAAACAATTTAACAGAATTTTCATGCCAAGATGTGAATTATTTGTCCGTATTTAAATTCCGGTTAAGTTACAGGTAGGTGTGTCTACTTAACAACAATAAATCTATGGGATTTTGCTCAGCTTCTCTTTTCAAATTGCGATCTTAATGTATGCAGTAACTCGCGAAGAAATGCAGGAAGCGTACTTCATTGCCTGCAGCGTCTGGTGTACTCATATTTCGTATGGCAACACGAATTTCCTTCCGTCAGATAACTATCGTTGCGGTCTTTGAAATTATATTCCAATTAGCGTCGTTGAATAATGTATGATGGCCGATATCACGTGCGATAGAGGCCAGCAAACTGCCTCCCAGTTTACTGTTACAGGGCAGACATCCGTGACAACAGAGAGTGCCCATTGGTAAATAATGTCGGTTTTTTTTGTGTGGGGTGAGACCGAGTTCCTTGGCACTGCAGCTACCAGTGGGCTTACTGTGCCAGTTCCTGTATTTTGTATGAATATGGAACAGGGGCGGAATGCTTATCGACAAAGGAAAATTGAAGTACTCGGTGAGAAACCATTCGGAGACGACCACTTTATCGATCCCGGACCTCTGCAGAGAGAGGAATAATTACCTCAACTATCGTCGGTTCAAAAAAAAATTCAGTCCATGAAAAATAAAGCATTTGTTTCGGCATGACACTGCCATTTTTGCTCTATATAAGTCATTAATTTTTAAATTCAATAAACAAAGCTGCGATCGTTGTAATTATTTCCTTGCCTTTAAGATTCAGACAGAGATAATTTAACTTATGCTAATTGAATTTTATACTGTTTTATTCCTATGTACTTCGAAGTTTCTGTTCAGTTGGAAGTCATATTAATAGGCTGCGTTACTGTACTCGGAAGACGCAGGAGAAGAGATTAGCCACTAATAAAAACGTCGTCACTCAGATGTGGACATGTAGCAAGATGTACGCTTACCAGTTAGTGTCCGTCGGTGATTATTTAAATTTATTACCTATACAGACACTGTAATTTTGCTGTAAGCTTGTCAAGTGCAAGAACAAACAAATGATTTTTAAGTATTTCAACAGAGCAATCTATTAAACCAAAATATTTGGACAGTAACGAAATCAGTAGACCGAATGCTCGTCATTGTAATAAACTTCGAAGGCCAAATCTAAGGAATGTTAAAGTATTTTTATTTAAAACACTTCACTGTGAAACTGGTGTGAATGCAGGGAAATGACGTCAGAGCAGACAGCTGGCGGCGCCTTGCTATGATTGCCAGTACTGACAGACGCTACAAAATGCGGTGGGTTGGGAAAGGTGCTGGGTGTAGAATTGCCTGTTACTGCTGTCTGATGGCTCACAGTAACGTCTGAGTTGCTTTCTGACCACACTCACATTACTGTTCGTTACTAATAATTGGTTCCCGAAAATGAGACTTCGGGTAATTGAATGTGTTTAATGTGTATATGGATATGAAAGCATGTAGCTTTATTTTTGTGGAAGAGCGAACCGCAGAAGCACGTTCATTGGATACTTATTCTCCTCCTTCTTTTTCTTCTCTATCTCTGTCTGGAGAATGATTGTTGTACTTCAGTGTATGAGTCTTCAGCTTTCTCATTCCTATATGTACCACTATACATGATACCTCTTTCCATCCATCTGAGGCATGACCAATAGCATATTTCCTTCTCATTTCTGTCCTTTCTTTCACATCGTATAGAAATATGTTCACATAAATAAGACCACTTAACTATGCACTTATAAACTTAGGCCTACTTCCTGTCTCAACTTTACTACATTTAATAAGCTTTCAGATATTTCATGTAACTTAAGATTCTTCGCGTGTATTGAATAACATTGTGTTCTACGCACATGCTATTCAGCATTCTCTCCTTACCCATAATCTATTATACCAGTTGCTAAATTAGCAGTAATATTTTCTATTAAACACAGCACCATTATTAGTTATAACTAAGACAGGGAGGGGATAATTATAATTAACGATAAAACACAATTTGCCTTTCTCGCGCATTGCAACTGCTTGTTACAGCCTCATGACGAAAAGAGTAATCTTTATTTTCGAACAAATACAGTTTCGTCGCCGTTTTATTAATCGAGTTTATTGATTACTTGCTTTATTTTTTGGAGAAACGTTCGCACTCATTTCATTTCCTCCTTGTTTTTACTGGTCTCTTCCAGTTTTTCACTTCTCACCTTCAGCCGCAGTTTAGTATTTATGGCATATTCTACGATAAATCCGCCCTTCATACACGACGGTGCATAGTTTCGTTCATGTTATTATCATCAATTTCTTTCATAAGAGATTACTGAATATTCATAAAATTATACCTGGTGTAGAATGTTCCGTTTGAAGAATTCATATTCAAACTCAATTTCTGCTGGTTGCACTGGAACACCACATTAACGCAATTTTCCTTCCTTTCACAGAACATAATATATAGTGCTCTTCTCCTTTCGTGCAGTGAGGTATATCTTCAATTAGAGTATGACGCCACATATCAGAAAATCTTGTGCCTGCAGACTGTTCAGTCCGCTTTGTGCCGGTTGCAGGTGATAGCTGTCATCTCCATCCTGTTTATAGTATTATCGACGATCGCTCTGACGCTCAACACCATTCCCAGCCTTCAAGTCAAAGATCAGGACAATCCTCAACTAGCGATGGTCGAAGCAGTGTGCATCACCTGGTTTACACTTGAGTACGTCCTCCGATTCAGCGCTTCCCCAAACAAGTGGAAGTTTTTTAAAGGTGGCCTCAATGTTATTGACCTCTTGGCCATCATGCCTTACTTCGTGTCCTTGTTCCTTCTTGAGACTAACAAGAACGCAACTGATCAGTTCCAAGATGTTCGCCGTGTGGTCCAAATCTTCAGGATCATGCGAATCCTTCGAATCCTGAAGTTGGCCCGGCATTCCACGGGCCTTCAGAGTCTGGGATTCACGCTCAGAAACTCTTACAAGGAACTAGGGCTCCTCATGCTTTTTCTTGCCATGGGTGTGCTCATATTTTCAAGTCTGGCTTACTTCGCTGAGAAAGATGAAACGGATACTAAGTTCATCAGTATACCGGAGACTTTCTGGTGGGCTGGTATCACCATGACAACAGTTGGCTACGGAGACATATACCCGACAACCCCGCTGGGGAAAGTTATAGGAAGTGTCTGTTGCATTTGTGGGGTCTTGGTGATCGCTCTGCCCATTCCCATCATTGTCAACAATTTTGCGGAGTTCTACAAGAACCAGATGAGAAGAGAGAAGGCGCTGAAGAGACGCGAGGCCTTGGAACGTGCCAAGCGGGAGGGCAGCATTGTATCCTTCCACCATATCAACCTGAGAGATGCCTTCGCCAAGAGCATGGACCTTATCGACGTCATTGTGGACACAGGTGAGTTTCTCGGCACACCTCGGCTGTTCCACTCAACCAGCACCTCTCCTAGCTTTTTGAGTGTGACAACATAGCACGAAAACTGATGCATGGTTGTGATATGTTGAACGAGTACATCCAGATTATGTACCCCTTTTTTCATATACACGTATGTCATAAAGAGGTTGAATATACAGATGTCTTACGTGGATTTAATATCAATGGAACCGCGTTGATTATAGTAATTATATATAGTGATAGGACCGTGCCGTAGATGGTTATTCGCCGGCCTTTCACTAAGGAGGCCCAGGTTCAATCCCAGGGAAGTCCATGTGGGTTTTGTGGTGGACAGAATGAAAGTGTGACAGGTCTCTCTCCGAGTACTGTGTCCTTTCCTTGTCCATATCTTTTCGCCAATGTTTCATATACACTTATCTGTCAACGACGTTATAGGTTATAGTTCATCTTGGCAGTTGACACAGCGTCATTCAATAAACGTATAGAAAATACGGATATTTAAGAGGGATTGTTGAATTTTTATTGTATAAAAGGAGAAAATATACCCTAATAAATTAATTTTAAGTAATATTTTATAAGGTTCTTTTCAACAGTTTAAATCCACTAATTTAGGGTACAGAATGTCTGATTCTACCAATCTACCAAACGCTCGATGTTTTCATGTTTGTTCTGGCTTGTTGCAAATTATAATGTATTGGTACGTCACAGCATTTGAAATTACCGTTAATATTTCTCCTACATTGCATGCTCCTTGCTTCAGTATATGACATCACATTTTATATCAATTCTATCACATTTCCACGTACAACGTCACTGAATTTTTTATCTGGACTTGTGATTATATTTTACCTATTTCTTTGCACATAACTCCTTGGTATAATATTTACCTTAGGAAGTAGGTGAATGTTGATTAGGTAAGAGAGAACGGTTGATTTACAGTGATTAATTTTATACTTCTGTTTTATGAAAGACGCATAATTTTTCAGTTCGTGAGATGTATTCTTTGTTAATTTGCAAACGTTTGCGTCTGTTGTAATTTCCCAGCCACCTTCCTACACCTGCTAACCTTCTTGTGGCGATACTCTTTTCGAAGCCATATACTCGCGTTATTTTCAGTGACCTCTAGCTCTAGTATGGTTTTATGTTATGTGTGATGTATGTCCACAAAGATGCCATTAAGTGCAGAAAGGCGGTTGGGAAAATATAGTAGATATACATACGTGATTGAAAGCAACAAGGCACGCATAAGAATGAGTTTTGTACGTTCGTGTATTATTATGCTTACTCTGTCTTAAACGGTCCTATCTTTCACCAAAGCCGATTCTTACTGCTTACATAGGAGAAATTCATCGCCAAATGTATAAGGTAAATGAGTTTGTGTGTGTGTGTGTGTGTGTGTGTTTTTGGGGGGGGGGTTAATCCAGATACAAAACGGTCAGTGTGTGTGCAGATTATCCAGATACAAAACAATCATGTGTATGGATTATCCAAATACAGAAGCAATCAATGATTGTGTAGATTATCCAAATACAAAACAGTCAATCATATGTGTATTTGTAGGTTACCCAAATACAAAACAGTCAGTCAGTGTCTGTGGAGGTTATCCAAACGGGTTACTCACACTAAATTTTAAGTATCCTTTAGTCTTACACCCACCTCTTTCAATTTGGAGATTCAAGTCTTCTGAGATGTTATGCCTTGTCAACTGGAAAACATTGAGGTTTAGAAGATCATACTGAAGATTAAGACACTATGATACTCCGAAATATCGGTAGCTGTGCCAGTCAACCTAGTCTAACAACCCTTAAGGCTCGAATAATCAGCAGCACCGCTGTGACAATCTCAAATCTCGCAGTTTTTCATTTGATTAATGTATGTGTTGCAGGTGAGTGTTCTAAAAGTTGCTCAGTAGTACAAAAGCAATACAAATGCATACGTAAAGCAAACGAATCATGGAAATTGAATTAAAGTGTACTGTTAACTTGTATATTTCTTATTATATTGTTTTTCTGTCTTATCTTTATTAGTCGTTATTAGGAAGTTTGGTATAGAAATAACCACAGAGAAAACTAAATGTATGTTCATGTTTCATGGACTCGAGTCAGGATAAAATCACGAATCAAAGATAGATAGCAAGTTTCAAATTTTTGGGAACGACCTTGACAATTAAAAATGCAATTCATGAAAAAATTAAGATCAGATTTAATTTAGAGATTGGCTGTTACCATTTTGCCCAGAACCTTCGTCATCCCCTTTTATACAGTATAGTAAGTTTCCCTATTGTTGTTTGTGGGCGTGACACGTGGTCTGTCACGTTAAGAGAGAAACATAGCCTGAGGATGTTCGAAAATATGGTGCTAAGTAAGGTGTATGAGTCACAGGGAAACTATTTAACAGGGGAATAAAGTAAATTTCGTAATGTTCAATTTTCTGTTCGGGTGATCAATTCAAGGAAGACGAGCGGGATTTGTAGGACGTACGGGGTAATGAGAAAAAACATGCGAGGTTTTGATGGGGAAACCTGAAGGCAAGAGACGACTTTTACTATCGAGACGAAGATGGGAAAGTAACATTAAAATTTATGTTCAAGAAATAGTATGAGAGGGCGTGGACTGGATAATTTTTTTACGATAGGGACAAGTGACAAGCTGTTTTGAAGAGGGTAATGAACTTCAGCGTTCCATAAAATACGGGGAATTTTTTGACCAGTTGAGGAGAACTCCGCTCCGTGGAATTGTTTTTCCTTCTGTCATTTTACCGATATTGTTGGCGATGTTAAAACTCCAAAATAAAATGTACATTAAACGTTCTATATTTCAATCTTAACCAATTCTTCTGTTTTTCGTAAATCTTAAGGAATTCTGTGCAAGTTCAACGCCGATGGCTCAGTATTGTGATTTCACTGGCTAAAAGACGTTTAATAAATAAAGGCTGTACGACTGAAATTTCATTCCCACTGCAAGATAAAATTGCATTTTTCTTTCCAGATTTGTAGGATTCTGGAATTTTCCATCGAAATGTTTTCGAAATAAAATTGAAACAGGACTTGTCGGGGACAGGGTCGGTCTCCGTTTAATGCAAACACAACTTAGTTGGACCTGAGAGGAAAAGCTGTTAACCCAAACGTTTAGAACAGTTTTTTCTATCCAGTACAACTCGGCACAAGAGGTATTGTTAATTTTTATTTTAAATAAGGGACGGTGGACAAACCCCAGAGTGTGCATGATTCCAAATTGATTGGTCTCTTGTTCTTGAAAATCCCTTTGCTAATTAGTTTGTTCGTTGTGCTCAATGAAAGAAAAATGCCATTTATGACAAGAAATGTATTGTCTTATGCACATTCAGCTATGAAGTAATACGTTACACTGTACTACGCACACTTGGGTACGAAGAAATAAATACACGGAATTATACACACTCAGTTTTGAAGTAGTAGACTGCATAACACACACTAAAATTCGAAGTAATTCACTGCATTTCATACATCATTGTGAAGTAAAACACTGCATCACAAATACACTGATATCAGGTAATACACACTCTCAGATATAAATTACTAGTAGATATTTCGGCTTCGGCCGAGGTGATGGAATATTACCTTCTTCCGAAGATTAATGACATATTTACCTGGAAGGTGGAGGCTGTATTTCCGTCCGAAACATCCATCAGTTTCTTTCAGGCTATGCGACTTCACATACCTGAATCCACTAATCTTCAGTAGGAGATAAGGATACATTATTATTTTCAGAACTTAAATAATTTAGAAATGCAACTGAGAAAATTCTGATTATTCCGACCAAGTTAAAAAGTACTGCCGAGTATATTCGAAGTAAAGTCCTTAGTTTATTACACAATTCCGTGTATTTCTAATGTAATATTACACTTTGATCCAGTGACAAATTTTCATACTGAAAATAATTTGGTTTTTAAATAATGAAGATCATTACAATTTGTTGTTACACAAAAGTGTGGGTATCGTTTATAGAGATACATGGGCCGAAAAGAGTGCATTACGACCGCAGTGTTGGTCAATTTGTATTGTGTTTCTATCAGATCAGTGAACAATGTGTATCCAAACCAAATACAGTATTTTTTTTCAGGAGAAGGCCTTATAATTTGGGGAAAAGTTTGCAGGATAAATTAGACCGAAACAAACTGCGAGAAGGTTTGCCGATGACGAAACTTCGAAACACGAAAACCATACCTAATTCGACTTTATTTACGCCGTAAACGTATTCTGCATTACTTATGTGCTCTGACGAAGTGTTTAATTTTGCGATATTTGATTTCCCCACAACGATGCTGCTGAAAATTCAGTTCTTCTGGGATGTGCCATTGGGTAAATATTTTCCGAGGTTTTGAAGTACTCCAGTACCCTTAATTTCAGATTTAAGTTGTGAATTGTTTAAAAGTTTGAAGGAATATAAGATTTTTCTGTCGTTTTCATAAGTACTGCGTATAATGCTTGTTCCATGTCCACGAAATTCAGGAAGTTTTATGCAGCATGTTTGATGAAATTTGTTGATAAACTGGTTGTCGTATTCTGATACAGACTTTTTAAACACAAGGAAATAAATTTTCAAAGCGCGTGATTGGATAATAAACATAACAGCTCGATTTGGTGACCGATCGGCTTGTGACAGAATAGCTTCAAACCTAATTATATTATTCGAGGATACAACACCAAGACAAAAAACATCCTGGTATAACCCCCAAAACACAAATTCTACCTGATGCTTAAATTACCTCGACATATTCGCATACGCCAAGAACCAGAACTCAGTTTTTTTTTTTTTAATTTTAATTTTTATGGAGCTTTAAGTCCTCAGCCTGGAAAGACTTTGAACAACGTTTCGGGGAAATATACTGCCTCCATATGTCTGTGGTTTATATGTAGGTTGCCTTTCCATGAATTTGGCCTTATGAAATTTTAGTTTCCTCCGAAACTTCATTGCCCACCTGTCAATCGAAACAATGTAACAGTTCAGAAGACAGTATGAACCTTCACATAATGAAAAATTTTTTTCATTTGAATTTGTAATAAGAACATGCATAATAAATATAAGTTATCTTAATAAATTTCATTTGCGTGACAACCAGGTACCGTGACATCCAGGTTACGCTCACCATGGCATACAACTGCAATATCTCGTGACATGAGATTTACAATTTAAAGAATATCAAACTTTCACTCCTCATGATATCCAGTTTACACTTTCCTTAGACATACATTTTCCACGCCTCGTGTCCTTTCCTTTTGAATACCAGTTTCCACTTTCTGTGACATCCAATCCAGTTTACGCTACCCATTACATCCACTTCCACTTCGCATAACACCTAGCGTTCAGTCAATATGACATCCATAATTTACTTCTTATTATATCGCGTTTAAACTTTGTTAACATCCAACTTCCATTCCCCATGACATCCAGTTTACAGTTGTCATTACATGCAGTTTCCATTACCTTTGACTTCTCTGTTTCACTCCACAAGATATTTCATTCCACGTGACAGCCATTTTTCACTACACATGAAAACCAGTTTCTGTGTCACATGACATCTAGCTTCCACTTCTGTTACATCCAGTGTTAACTCCACGTGTCATCGAAATTTAATTCTTCATAACATAAAATTTATACGTCTCATTGCATCCATCTCTAATTTCTCCGTATTTTTCTCACGCGAATTGAAAAGAAACAGACAATTTCTGAGACTCGAATACCTTGATGTCACAAAACTTCCTTACCACTGGAAACCATCTGCCACTTAACTCTGTCACCGCCCTACGTTATAAAGCTTAGTAAACCTCTGGAACTCATTCGCAGATGGGAAGACTTCTCACTTATTTATGAATAATACAACGCAGTCTAGTAAATTAATGAGGCGGATGATCTGTATTAATTATTCACTATGCATACACTCAAGCTATGAACATATTCAGTTTAGTTTTAAAATGTTTCCATGAGGGAAAATGCACGACAGGCGTAAAAATATACAACAGGTTATTTTTAAATAATCTGTTGTATATTAAATAAATTATATTTAAAATTAATTTTTTCAATATTGCGACATTTCTTTCATCTGCGATATTCTTTACCAAGATGGCGACTTTTGAAACACAACACACTAACTGATGCAAATTGTGATTTTTTAATAATATCTGAACGTGCTTGTGACTGAGATGACTATCCTGTATGTACATAAACTGGTGGCTTTTTAACCTTCGTAGGAGATCTTAAAACTAGTGAAAAGTTTAATGTTTGCATACGTAATTAAAATTGTTGTTTACTGAATGTTGGAAAATATTAAAGCACACTTTTAAATATAAAGAAACATTTTCTTCCCAAATGAAGTTACGCAGAATTTATTATAGCATGAAAACTTGCAAGATGCTCTTCCTTGGAGACTTCTGAGAAATTATATCCTGTGTTATTTCGTAGAGGCGCATCTGGCAGATCACTGTATGATCACACAGACCTTCCCGTGTTAAAAATTTACCGATGAATGAACACGTGAATTTCAGCTAAATAATACATGAGAGTGGGTCGGAAGTACCTTAAATGCTGCACGTTAAGAAATACCCTGTATTTATTTTATATCATATTCTCGTCTGATAAGTAAATTTCCCATATTTATAGATCCAGAGTTTGTATGTTGTGTTCACAAGTCAGAAATTTTAAATCCGCTGAACCAATACGACCTGCCTCACGTCCTCTTCTTTTAATATCCACGTTAATATCATCCCATCTACGGCTTCTTTTCACAAGTTCTGTTGTCCCTTGGGGTATGCCGAGAACTCATTGCACTACGTTTAAAAGATCGTGCTCTCATCAAAGCACAGAAACATTCTGTTGAATTCTCTATATTTTTTATCAGCCTTCTTCCTTAACATAAGACTGCCCCTGTTTACGTCATGAATGCGAATAGGGGAATGGAGGTATAGCTACACTCATTCTTAATATCAGTAGTAGATGGAGATAACAGATCACTTCGCACATCTGCCACTTCCGCACGGGGAACGAAACCCAAAATGGCCATTGAATGTGAGGGTGGGTGGGCCCAGAGCCAGTCTGGACGTTTTGGAAATAAAGAAGAATCCCTTTCCCCTGCCATGAATCGAGCTGAGATTTCCCATTTTCAAATTAATAACATAATTTAAAAGCTAATTTAAGCTCTGAGTCAGGTGCATGTCTGATATGTCCACTCGAATTGCCCTGAGACGTTTATAAAACACATTACTATAGACTCTAATTTTGGGAATAAATAACTAAATGCATGGGGCAGAATCCTTCTTCAGAATCTAATGATTCCCCTACTCGTCGAGCAATGCCCAGCGTATTATGGATCCCAAAAATTCATTATCCTGCCCACAAGGTCCAGCCACTAGTACCCATCTTGATGCAGATGAACCCAATCGATGCCTTTCCATCCTGTTTCTTTAAGAGTAATTTTAATATTATCTTCCCACTTACGCTTAGGTGTTCAGATTAGTCTCTTTCTTCGATTTTTCCACCAATTCCTGCGTATATTTCTCTTTTTCCACATATGTGTGACACGTCCAATCAATCTCATTCTCCTTGATTTATTCACCTGAATGAATTTTTGAGCTGTACATGTCGTGGAGGCAGAGGCCTTTAAAGTGAATAATCGGTTTTCATCAGCCAAATAGAGTTGAATGGGTTGAACTACGCCTTGCTACGCAAAGGTCAGAGGACAAGAATTATCGTACTCAAGCCATGTGCACCAAACTCTTTGTTTTACATTTTATGGTCCCATGTTCTGCGATTATATGCCGTCACTCTGAAGTGGAGCCGACCTACAACACAAATATATTTCAGCTTTTACCTAAAATCTCCTTCAGTTGAGAAAATCTGACTATTCAAAGCTGAGTAGTCACACAAGCATGTTCTCGTCAGCTTGCACTGCGTCAAAGAATCAGCTGGTGCAATTCACATATGCAGTTTTTCATATAACAGCCATTTTCCCATAAATATGTCTATTTAGAATAACCACAAATTACAGTGGCTGTAAGATGACGGAAGTTTACTCTGTCAGATTGTTTTTACAAAATTTCGAATAAGCTACATTCGGCATTTTTTAAGGATAAGAAACTAACTGGTGGATTTAATCATAGTGCTGGTTGTCCAGGGGCACGCGGTAGCGCAGTTGGTCGAGGCATTGCGCTACAAGCCGCAAGGTCGCGGGTCCGATTCGCGATGGTGTCATTGGAATTTTGCATGGACAAAATCCTTCCGGTCGCACTGTGGCCCAGGGGTTGACTCAGCCTCTAATAGAAATGAATACCGGGGTATCTCCTGGGGAGTAGAGGGACCGGTGCGTAGGGCTGACATCACCTTCATGTGCCGATTGTCTTGAAATATTGGAGCCGCAACCTCCTGAACCCTCAGGACGTGTCCAGGTCTGTAATTGGATTGCTCTACCTTTTGGTGGTTGTCTAGTCTGTAGTCTGTCATTACAAGGACTGAGCTATCCCCGTTTCTTGTCTTACATTTGTAGTGCAGAATTACCACACTGGACTGTAACCAGCAAGGAAAACTAAAATACGAATAGACCTAAATTAATAAGTCGGTGGTAATATTTGGTTCGTAGTCTGCATGCTGAGCAAAAGCGATAACAGTACCTTAGCAATATGAGAAAGGAAAATATTTTTAAAAAATGTTTGGCCCAGTAAAAAGAAAATAGCCTATGGAGGATCCGCAACAATTAATATTTGAAGGATCTATATAGAGAACCATTATTATCTTAGAAATTAGAAGCAGTAATTTACGATGGTTAGGACATGTGAAAAGAATACCAGGAGAAATAGCTGTGAGGAAAGTGTTTACGAACATCTCAGAAGGAAAAAAAAATCATTGTAAAGTCAAGAAGGAGATCGTGGGACATGTTCAAAACGATCTTAAGAAAATGAATGTTAGAGGCTGGAGGAAATAGCTAGGAAAAGAGACGCCTGGAAAATGATCTCAAGGATGCCACGTTCCTCTATGACCTTAAAGATTTGGTGGAGAAGAAGTAAGCTACTAAATCGAAAGATTCAGATGCTCCCCGCAAGACCATCTTGAATCCTTAATGTTATTATCACTAAAAGTCTTTCAACCGACCGGCGCTTCATAACAAAAAATGCGTAAGAATGCGCTACATTTCAAGAGCCGGGTTACCTCCAACCGTACCGGATGGACGGCAAGAACTAGAGATTTTTATGTTCACCAAACCGCCCATACCGGTTCTGGGGTCCACCAAGTACCGTGATCACTATCCCGGGGTTAAAAGGGCCGGAGTATGAAAATGCCACTCGCTTCCTTCTGTTTGCGACGTTAAGAAAGAGTGGAGTCCCTAACTGTGCCTTCTTGGTGTGCAGTTCAGCAAGCCCGGCAAAGTATCTCAAATGTGCCGTGGCATATAATACAGAAAAGTCGAACTACTGTTGCGTGGTTCGATTTTTATGTCCCAAGGGCAATTCTAAAGTAATTTTTGTGATACAACCAATTAAAACACACGACAGGCTCTGAGTACTGTTCAGAAATGTGCGTATAACCTTCGCCTGCCTTTCCTGTTAGCCTCTGACTTTATCGTGTGGTTGGCACCCATCTTTACACGGTTATCGCCAGGAACGTAAGCTGGTGTAGCTCGGTCGATAAGTTAAATAGACCTCGGGCTGGGCAACAGGACCATGATTCCACCTTTTTTCTAGTCCAAAACGTCCAGACTGTCTCTAGCACCCACCCAGCCTTGTATTCATTGAGTGCCTGGCTGTAAAACGGCTCACCGCTCACCTCCATCTAATACCCAGGTTAATATATTTAAATATACCTGTAACTAACAGCAATTTTTAAACTGATGTTATATGTACTTTATTTGTTAGAATTATGCAAGTGGCTTTGCTTATCCACTGCCACCGGGTGGAAACACAATTGCAGTTAATACATATCATATAACAACAAATACCACTTTATTTCCGTGCGCGCAAAGCCAGGTTCAAAACTGCACAATAGAAATATCACAATATTTGGCTGCCACAAGAGGTACAGAGGTGGCATATTTTGGAAAGGGCATTTCCGATTTGTGTTAATATTGCATCAGTCATGACTCAGTGCGATGTGTATGTAGTCTCTTTCTCCTTGGAAGAATTAACAAATATCTTTGCATGTTCTTTCTCATCCTACATGAGAGTGGTGGCCATTATTACAGACGTCCTACGAAATGAACTTGGCGTTCGTAAAGACAACGAAATGTTAATGTAGCTGTAAATTAAAACTGCTACGAAGGCATTCGTTTACACAAAAACAAAATCAAAAAGCACACCTTACGGAATTCCGAAATAAGTACGCGTATTTGTCTTGTGAAAATCCAATAGCGTATCTGGTCTTGTGTTGGTTTACAGACTTTAACGTACAAACTTATATTTTTGTTTTCGCCAACTTAAATGTCCAAACAGCTTGTTTAAACACGTGTTATTTTATTGAGCACTAGGCAGTAGGTATTCTTAAAGCAAAGAGGATGTATGCGGTCTTTATTTTGTTGCATTCTTTCTTGTCTTCAGCTTTAATACAGGAGATTTATATTTATTTTATGTATTTACGCTTTGGATCAGAATTCGGAACCGGACAGAAAATGAAAGCATTAGGCGTTTCAATCGCGTCACGGGAACTCGGAAATGTTGATGGCTGCAGTTTCTGAATCACCGGTATAAATGAAAACAGATATTGGGAATTATTGTATATTTCGAGGAAAATTTGTTCCTTAGAAGTGGTTATAATTTTACTCGTATAAATCTAAAAATAAATTAGGCCTAATTTAATTTTGAGAGTAGTTTAAGTTGAGAATAGTTTTTGCATTTAATCTAGGGGAGATGGGAGACGTTCGAATTTTTTTTGACATCCTTATATTGTAAATGAATTAAAAGGGCTAGATAATTAAAACAAAAAGCGTCATACGCCATGATATTTCCTCGTACTGTTAAGTAGCATGCGGCCTCCCCACGTATGATCATTTTAAATGCAGAACCCATTTCAGTAACAACATATTAAGGGGAAATTTATATGTGACAAGTTTATGTAAAGTTAGGACATTATAAAGTCCTGCTGTTTTACAGTTCACCTCAAATGACAGAAATGTTGGCACTCAACTTCAAAGACATCAGCCTTAGTTAACATTATAACCTGACAAGTTCATGCCAAAAATCATAGTGGCTATTCTACATTTGCTTTCTGCAACCACTGGATGTGGTAATTTCAAAGCAATGTCAGGGAGATCTACTGCTGCAGTGTCTTCAGTCTTTCGGAGACAAAATATCCATCACTGGGGTCGCTCGTTCAGAAAATGGGCTTCGTTTCTTGGATCAGCCCAATAAAATATTCCACTTCTTCCTTTGTTGCTAATTTTAGCAGTACAAAGTCGTTTGGTTTAAGTGGCTGGGTAGTGAAGTCTACACCATCTTCGCAGTCACCTCCCTCCGTAAATTTGTCAGATTCTTGGGTGGCGAATTCTCAATCAGAGGTGTCGGAGTCTGTTTTCTACAGTTTTGTAACACATGCTTGGACTTTCTTCCTTGGTTTGGGACTCTAGGTTTGGGACTGGGAGTCCCCCTTGGTCTTCTCTTGGCAGCAGGGTCCTGAATACCTTCCTTCTGAGTTGTCCGAGTCACAGTTCTTTATTTTCCCTTCAGCCGTCCACCACTTCTGCTTACGCTGGGTGCAGTCATTGGATATGGACGAGCATCCTCTGGAGTCACCTTCTTTTCCAAAGAGCTTCCTACTTGTGCCACTGAAGGTGTTGTCAAGCCCACTGACCATGCTGTTAGAACGCAGGGTTCATTACTCCCACCACATAAAGCAGGTGCCACTTTAAAATCTTTATCACTAAAAACGTTTACTTAAAATGGCCAAACACCAGAAATTTCAAACGCACCCAAAATATTCTTCATGAAAAATGCAATTGGATGTGCACAGGCGAATGTACTTGTGAGATCAAGGATACTGTTTTTTTTTTCAGGACTACCCATCATCCAGTCATTTTGTACAACGTATTTTGCCGTGAGAGTCCGCATGACAGTGATGTCAAAAGGCTGTAGGTGATGTGTTCTGTGCGGTAGAAAAGTGTCACGGAATATCTTGCTAAAATGAGGAACGGAGTAAAAAAAACATGTATGCCGCGTGGCTATAGGCTACCCTTTAATTGACAACATTGACAAATTTCATTACTACGAGGGTTGATCCAAAAGTTTCCAGAGTGGTGCCGCCATCTGCACAGCAGTTGTGTTAGCGCCAAGCAGCGGTAGATGGTAGAACAAGCATGTTTAGC
>JGI20166J26741_10548892_pt1 | contig 15722 bp, 12 predicted proteins | sample TergutCu122P5_FD_26741 | JGI IMG/M metagenome (IMG submission 26741)
ACGAAGACATTTTGGAAAACAAATGAACAAAGAAACAAAATTAAGAATCCACAACATTACAGCTAAAACAGCATTGAAATTTGGAAGTGAAGCTTGGGTACTGAAGAAAAGAGAGGAACAACGTTTAGAAGCAGCCCAGATTAAATTTTTGAGACATTTTACTAGGAATAACAAAATTGGATAAAGAAAAGAATCAATGTATTCAGGAAAAAACAGGAGCACAGAACATAGTAAAGGAAATAAAACAGTACCAGAAAAAGTGGCTACAACGTGTACAGAGGATGGACAGAAATAGACTGCCAAGACAGGCACTGACATACAGACCAGAAGGAAGACAGAACATTGGATGACTGAAGAAGAGATGGAGGGACCAACTCCCCTTTGAGGACTAAGGAACAGGGCACGCACCTAACCCTTAATGAACATGATGATGATGATGATGAACAGTCCTTACCCAGCATTTACCTGTTTCTAATGTCTGGGATGTAATATTTTGATGAAATGCAAGGGAGACATAATGTATTGTATTCATGGTTAGGTTTGTCAGCAGTAATGGTCATTAGCTACCTGCTGCAACCAGAAGAGTATAGTACGAGTCTGAGAATATATAAGAATTTGTAAAATTTTTTTTGTAATCTTTGTGCTGTAAAACCACTTGTTTAAAAAAATGACAGTTTCGTGATTACTCAGGACTGATCATACATAATGAAATACAGGGGAAAAGTAATGTAGCTCACTATTCCTGATTTTAGATTTTCCAACAATACATTTTTGTCTAAATTTAATACTACTGTATTCATTCTGGGCATTGTGAATATAATTACCCATGTACATCAATAAATGCACACAATATGCATATACAATTACAAATCATCCATATACATGAACCCTTGTATGTGTGTCAGCGATAAATTGCCATCCACAGGGAGACATTAATACAAAGAAATATAAAATTTATATTTCCCATTTACATATGCAGTGTTAAAAGTAAATCATGGCAGATATAAATATAAAATGTAGATGCTATAGATAATGTGGTGCTGACATATAAACAGTGGCACATCAATGGATTTTATTCAAGAATATGTCGGCATTACATTGTCTATAGTATCCACATTTTTATATTTATAGCTGCCCTTATTTATTTTTAAAATTGTATACATAAATTAGATGTTCTAATTTTATATTTCTTTGTAGTGGGACTATAAGAGGATGGCAATTTATTGCTGAAACATGTTGGAGAGTTCATGTATATGGTTGATTTTTTATTTTGTGTAAATTGTGTACATTTGTTGGTGTGTAGGAGTGATAAAATTTTTATCTGTCAGTAAACAAACATTAAAATTCTGTGCCATTTGTGAGATGTAGCTGATGCTGAAGTGTTTAGTGTCCTTATTCCTAATTAGATTTGTTAATGCTGCTGTGCAATGCATATTTTAGTCCTTTAGTCCTTATGGAGGTGCCATTCAGTTAGCTGTGATTTGTGAGCCCTAATGCCTAGAGTGTTTTTCCACATCAAGTACTTTCCTGTGATGTGAAGCTTTTTCAACCATTACAGTGAAGGCTTTAAAATAATGTGTCTTATTTTACATCAAAAAGAAGTTTACTTCATTTTGGTGTTTACTTCGTTTTGGTGTACACACACTGTCAAATTAAATTTACTGGAAATCGGTTCATTGACTGTGTTACAGTTATTGTTGCAATTCATGTGCTGTTGAAATGTGAATCATACTATAGACATCACATATTGAAAGAGAAATTAATTTGTTTTGTGTGATATTAAATGTTTACCATAATAAAAATTCCATCAAGTAACATCTGTATTTTCTAGGGTGTACTAACTTTTTGTACGATGAACAGACCAAAAGAGTGGTGAATCCAGTAGTGCACTTGAAGTCCTGTTTTTATGGAATGGGAATCTGAAGCAGAAATGATTCATGACATGGCATATATATAGGTGGATGCATAATCAAATGCTGACTTCTACAGCCATATATATATATATATGTGTGTCTACTACTACTGAATACATCAAACGAGCTTTTAATAACGTTTAATCTTCAGTTTTAATCATTAACGCATTATATCCGTGTATATTTAGACTAATATTGGACTAACAGAATATTGTAAACATGAACCATATCTGATGCCACTTCATCTTTTATGCAAAAACATGCACATGTTGTGCTCTCTAATGTAATTGTAAATTTCTGTGTTTGTTCCTATGTAGTTGACTCTTTAGTATGAGCTGAAGCATGCTGGAGATTCTGTAGTATAATATAATGTGCAGTGTAGGATCTAATTAAATGTATTGAGTTGGATTTTAATAAACAAAATATTAAAATTGGTAAGATCAGTGCACTATTTAGGAAAATGGGGCTTATACTGGACTGATGTGAGTCAAAGTAGATTCCCAGGTTCAAATTTTATTGTAATCTGTAGCTTGGGCTTTAGGTGAAACCTGCAGGTTTAAAGACACAGTCTCCCTGTTGTGTGTTTGTTGTATACACTTTGTGCAAGGAATAAAGAAAAGTGTATCATCCATGATCTGCAGCTGAACAGTTCCTGAAAATTATTTAAAGATGTCACAGAGCCTGATATTGTTAACTTCAAAATCCATGTACATAGTATGCTGCATCATAATTTATAAACATTTACATGATGTGTTTTGTGATATAACTTTTGATCTATCTTGAAAAAAAAAACTCCTTAGTCAATAATAGTAAAACTGTATGAATATTTGCTTATCCTTTATTACTACACACTACCTTAGAACATACAAATGTTTGCAAAAGATTTAGAAACCTCTAAAGTAATGTACAGTAAAGTACAACAAACTGAAATACACTAAACTGAATTAAACTTAATTGAGTAAAATGAAGCTACTACAATAGCCTAAGCTAATTATGCCTAGAGACCAAAACCTGTATAAAATATATTAAACCAAATAAAACCCAACCTGAACAGTTTTAGTTTGACAGCACGGTATGGCATGTCCATTGTGACTAGAATTTCTGTTTATGTAAATATATGAATCTCTTTTAAGTTGGTACATTTATTTATTAGGTGCAATTGCAAAATTTCAAAAGTGACTGTTATCTTCATCATGTCTGTTCATTTGTTCGTCTGTCTGCAGGGAACAGCTCAGCTCCAAATGGACAGATTTTTGCAAAATTTGATATTTGAGGATTTTTCAAATATCTGTTAAAAAGATTTCAAGTTTGATTAAAATCTGACAAAAAATTTGTGCTTCACATGAACACCTGTGTACTTTTATGATAATATCTGACTGAATCATTCTTAGAATGAGAAATGACAAGGGTTGAAGAGAAAATCAGAACACACATTTTATATTCAGTAAATTTTTTATCCCTAAAATCATGCCATTTATGAGATGATGTGGAAAAGTATGGTTCAGGTGCATGCTCTTTGCATAATGGATAACTAAAGCAAGAATACAGACATACTCTTAGAATATTTGATACTTAACTGCTTTTTGGCAGCAACAGTGTTTGCATTAATGCCCCTCAATATTATGTTACATGTACATTGCTAGACTTGTTTTATTTCTGTGTTAATTTTATACAGTAACTTCCCTGAAATCAGCCTATGGCTTTCTCTTTAAATATATAGGTTATTAAATTGCGGCCAGTTTTATAGCCATGTCATCTAGAAGTGGGCCATGGATTTTGATTTTGTAGATGAAATTGCATGTATTAAGACACAAACCTGTGATATGGTGAAATGACAGCTGCGTATTTGTGTATGAAATAATTTTGCAATGAAAAGTATCGCACATCAGTGCCCACCACTTCCCCTCTCCAACATGGTTCGCTTGTTGGTGTGCCATCTTAACTGGAAAAGTCCAAATGTAGGGCTCAGACTTGAGGCTTGTAAGTGCTGTTGAAAGTTAATGATGTGGAAACTATATAATACTTCTGCTTGTAAATTGTTTGTCTGAAAACATTTTCAGAAATAATATAAATTAAATACCGATGGTATGGTATTACATTAGTAGTCTGGTTTACATGTAGGTGGTGATAATGCAAAGTAATAAGCCAAAATGCGCATTATAATCAAAACCGAAGACTTGATAATTCCAGATTCTTCACAGTAGGCATCCGTAGATTTTTTGTGGTGAATGATTTACTTTACATGCATTTACATCAAAGTTGACAATTTCTTGAGCTCTTCTTTATTCTTGTTAATGTCAGTTTATTTTGTTATGCTTGAACTTTTGTATAATTTTAGCAACTAATACTTCAGCCCCTGCTTTCTCAGTAACCTTGACTTTATCTATATGACCAAAGGCACATGTTTCCTGTTTGCTGCACTCCTATGAGAGACCAATATTGACAGTTCAATCACCTTTCAGATTTTGGGGAACAATAGTTGAATGTTTGAAGAATAATTTATAATTGGCCTTCACCGTTTGGGTGCCAACACACAACTGAGGAACTAGAACTATTTTAGAGTTGCCAATATTGGGCAATATCTGAATTTACAAAGTCAGGACTAATTAGGTTTTAATATATTTTGTGAATAACTTCTGCCATAGAGACAGCAAATTTTATCAGTATGTTGAAAATGCTTTGTTTTTCATGTAATTTTTTTTGTTTGTAATTGATAGTCGGGCACAGATGGTGAAAAACGGTTCTGGAACTTGGATTGAATGTTGAAGTTATGCCCTGTCATGATAAAGAACTGTCTTCTTTTAAAATAAGCATACAACATGTGTCAGGCTTGGCCAGACTCTCCACTGGAGTGTAAGTGATTGTAGGCTGGCAGGACATGAATGTTTGTAACTGGATTTGGAAAACTAGAAAATCTGCTAGGTTAACTGTAATGTATTATATGCATGAAATATTTGATAAAATAAAGTCGTGAATGTTTTTACTTCACATTTTAAATTTGGAATTGGTAAAAAAATAAAAAGTGTTTTATCCTGGAACATAATTATCACAGTTGCTAACATGGGAGTTTTTGTACAATGCAGGAGAGGAATTTGTCTAGAAATAAGTACTAGTAAATGAATGTACAGCAAAAATGCACCATGAAATCATAGCAAAATAATATTCAAGGAACCATTTTAAAATGTGTCAGAACCTGCGTAGTATCAGGGTATGGTAAGGACATAAAAACCATGTAATTCATGGTGATAATAAGAGAAGAAAATATTTTTAAAAATTTGTTTTTTTTTTATTGCAAAAGTTTTTAGCCATTTTTAATGCATAAAATGTTAGCTTTTATTTTTTAAAGTCTTTATTACTTGTTGTGTTGGCTTGAACACCTACAAACTTTGGTGGGGAAATCTGCAAAACTCCTTTTTGGAAGGACAGGTCAGATATGGAAATGTCATACTATGATAGCTCTGATTAAAACAGTGATGAACTATTTGAATTTGATATGCTCAGTATAGGCTGCCACAGTACATTTGTTTCCATTTTATTTGGTCTATGTTGTAACCCTCTAACAGCATAGTTCAAGACTTGTGCTCCTTTTGTTGTAGAGATTTTCTTAACCCTCCTTATACAGGTGTTCAGAACCTTGAATGATAGAAGGTCATTCCATCATAAGGCATTTAGATTTACAAGGTAACTCAGATAAATTTAAATGTCAGTGCTCTGACAGGATACAAATATGTGATCTACAATGAATGTTGCCCAAGACAATACTACTTTGGACTCTACAGTCACTGTAGTGTTCTTCCTTAAGAGGGACAGATTATTGTTGCAGGAAGTTTTGTCTGGTAAGGAAACAAAACTTCCCCATAATTGACTTGCCAGAGACTAAGAGAGAAGCTGTTAGTGTGTTAGGTGAAGAATAAGTTAAAACAATTGAAATTAGAATTGTTACTACAGAGTCTGTGTACTTGCTGATTTGTGTATTGAAACAAAATTGTGACTAATGAGTGCATGTAGTAGATATGGATAGCCATTTCAAAGGGGACCTTCAAAACCAGAAACAAAGTTTATGTTAATCTGAGTAGCTCAGTAGTATATTAAAATTACATCACATGGGTACTGTTTCTGTTGACAAAGCAATTGTGTAGTTTATACATACAGTATGAATAAAGGCTGCATAATGGGGAGCTTCATAATTAGTAATTTTCATGAGGGCATTCAAATCAAGGTAGATGAGGTAGACAGTTTATGGTGGTCAGAAAAGTTATTTCCTGTGAATTTTATTTTCAGTAGTTTATGGGAAGAGGTCACTTTTGAAATCTAGGCATTAATGAAAAGATAACACAAAACTGTATTTTTGCCCTAGAAGTGTCAGCTTTTATTCTTACAGTGTCAAGCTACCAGTTTAGGTTGTCAGTGTTGCTCTTTGTTTGTGTATAAATTGCATTTATAATCACTTCCAAAGATCTTTAAATACAGGCAGATCTATCCTCCACGTGTCTTAATTATGCATTTCAGATCATGTATCAAAAGATGTCAAATGCTATTCGATATAGTGACTTTTGTAAAGGTTGAATTCTTTTTTTTAGTTTTGGCACCTGTTTAAAGAAGTAGGGTGTAAGTGTAGACTGAATTCACCTGGATGAGGCTTTGGCAGACCTTTGCAAACATGGCAGTGAACCTGTGGGTTCAGTAGGATTTATTGACTAGCTGAGACGCTATTATGTTTTCAACAGTTTTGATAGTTATATGAAACTGGACATAACAATGTATCTTGGGTGTGACTTTGATTAAAGCTTGGTAAGATGTTAACAAAGAAGAACTTTATATTTTGAGTATATTCTCATTTCTCCAGATCCAAGAATCCTTTATGTCAATTATGTAACCTATAAAAGTAGTGTTATCTAACATAATGATTGACTGTATGTTAGCATAAGGGTAACATGCTTATCAAATGCTTTGGTGTGGTTTATGGTAGCATAATATATTGTTAATTGAATTTGTTTTTTCCATATTTTTTGTTGTCTTGTAAGTACAGTGCTTAATGTGTGAATGTTGGATTTACTTGAATTGTGGGGGAGATCATGCAGGCTTGAAAGTGATTTGGCCAACATCAGAGCAGTAAATATTATTTGAGTAGAGACTGAATTATATGAACTTATTTATGACCTTTTTAACCTAAGTAAGTTGTATTGTCATGTCAATTTATGTCGACATACACGTTGCCAGCCATGTGAGGAATAAAATACAATGTAATCTATTAGAATATAGAAGTTGATGTAAGTCTTCACTCCAGAGTTTTCATGGAAGATAAGTGGAATAATAATACCTCATGATAACAAACCGTCATGTTGCTGTTGATGCGATGAAGCATGTACAAGTGGGTAATGAGAAATTCACACAAAATTTTAGTTGGAAAACCCAAAGGAGAAAATTAGTTCAAACATCTAGGCATAGCATTGTGGATAATGTTACAGTTAAAGATAAAAAAGGTTCAAGGGTGTGAGATGTAGTTATCTGGTTTGGGATAGGGTCCAGTCATTGGCTTTTGTGATCTTGTAATGAACCTTCAAGATCCACAAAAAATAATATTAAAAAAAAACTTGTTGAGATATTTGAGGTTCTCACTTTAGTGTTACTGAAGATTATGTCTTCTGGGATGTAGCACAATTTCAGCTGGTAAATTAGATACCAGCGTTTTGAGAAGAATATTGAAGGCTTATTGAAGGCAAGTGGTTCGTTTGACCATGAGGATAGAGGCACCATGTTCCTCACATATGTAGGTAACTATTTACCAGAAGTGAGTCATCATCCCAGGAGACTAGAATCTTCAAGGAATTTTGCGGCTTACTGAGCAACTGTGTAATTTTCTAGAAAGACCCATCAAGGAATAATTATGATACTGATTTACAGATTTTGTTATTGTAGGATCTTTTTGCCATTTTATAGAACTAGTATTTTTTAATTAATCTAGGATGTGAAGCTGAAGAGTTATGATCACTCTAAAATGTTATGTAATATGTACGCTTTTTTCCTCCACTGCTGAAAGTATGTTAAATGGAGTGCAATTTGTTGAATAGTTGATACCATTATGATTTTAATGTTTTTTGCATATTTTTCTTTCCAGATGTTTATGACAGTGGTCGTCGAGACAAGCCTAGTGTACTGGTGACATCTCCAGGTTCACCAGAACTTCATATTCCACACCGTTCAGCCCGTCCACCTAGGTTGGGCTCTTCTCCCACCATTTCCAATGTAGGAGGTCGATTACAGGTCAGTTCAACCAGAAATAACAGTGAGAATGCTTTTAAGAACAGGATGAACAACCTTTCTCTTTCAAAAATGTTACATTATTCAGTTGCTCTTAGTGAGCATTGTAAAAGAATAACTGAATTCTCTGTTTCTTTCTTTGCTATGGTGCTTTGGCCCATATTCAGGTCATGGCCTCTACAATTTTTTTCTTAGGGTTTTGAAACAATTTAGGTTTTAGGAGTTAGGGTTGTTAGTCCTACACCGAACCACCAGCAATCCTGGAGGACTAACGGGTTGCTTGTTCCTTCGGTTTCTCATTATCAATCTGGTTAGCATGGGAGTCCCTGCCAGTAGCTACACTAGCTTGTTGGATCATTAGAACACACAAGACCCAACACCATTTGTCAAGGTCTTGCAACCTCTAGCTGTAGCTAACTGAATTTATATTTGTTGTTATTGACCTAAACACTAGAATTGTATTCATAGAAAAGGCAGAAGAAGATACTCAAAAGTAATTATTTATAACTCATTATTTAAGAAGTGAAATATTTACATGTTTCATAGCTTCAGAAAATTCTGAGATTTTAATAGGCTGGATTATGCTTGTGCACAGTGGGGCATGCATACCTTGTGCATGCTGTGATGAAATTCAGAGGAAAGCACATTGTGTGGAAAGTTTTACAGTGGGGAAAAATTTGCGTTACGAAAGTGACTGTAGTGCTCAACTCATCTTCAAACAGTATACTGGTGTGTAACATAGGACTGCAATGTAGACTTTTATTTAAGATGTATAACACAGCTGTTTTTATTTAATATTAGGATGTAAGCAGCACTTACACCCATTGCATGGATAATTCACCCCTGTTACAGTGTAATTACATCATATGTAACTGCAAATAACAGAATGACAGTTTTGCATTACTGAAAATTAAGTTCAAACATGAACATTGCAGTTTATGTATATATGTATGTATGTAGTGTGGTTGAAGTGGCAGATGTGAACTATCCTAATGTGTGAATATGCTACTTTCCCCCATATACTTCAGGTGCTTTTCTTTATATGTGGGATAGCATTAAAATTTTGTTCTTCTGTGCTGTTTGTACTGTAACAATTCTACCAGTAGTGTTTTATGACTCATTACTATGCAGGTGAAGCTGTGGTTTGACTCAGGGGCACTTCAGCTGGTTGTGACAGTTGCTAGTGCAGCTGGGCTTACTCCTAGGAACAATGGTCAGCCTCGCAACCCATATGCCAAACTCTTCCTGCTGCCTGATCGGAGGTATGCGCTATTATGCTAAAGCCAAAAATTATGAATTTGAGCAGTTTCATTAGGCCATGAGAGAAAAGACATAATAAGGTAACTGTTTAGTTTATATTGTAACCATTGACTGTGTGTTGCAGTATTTCATCGGTTTATATGGGTAATCCAGTCAGCAAGCACTGTATTTTTTTTCAGAACTAGAATTGTTACCTGCTAGTTAAAATCTGACTACCAACCCTTCATTAGGTGGCATTTAGTCACATGTGTCTAATACAGCCTGTTGTCCAGCAACATGGTGTCAATTGTAGACAGTCTCTTTTTCAACCACTTGGTGTCTGACACAGCCTTTTGTTCGGTCACATGGTGTCTGATGCAGACAGCTTGATGTGGAGCAATGTGTTGTTCAGTATTGATAGAGGGAACTGTTGTTACATTAATACTTGTGCATCCATATTTTATGGCCTTTAAAATTATGTTGATATGATCTCAATGTTCAGATCTATATTTAAAGTGCTGTAATTTGGAACAAAACATATTCTAATATAGGTTTAAAAATTATGATTAATTTTACTTGAATCAAAGGGCCAAGTGTTGGATATGGTGTGTGAACTTAGGTCATGACAATTTACAGTGAGAAGTCCAAGAGGCGGACGAAAACACTAGCCAACACCAATGATCCCAAATGGAATCAGACATTTATCTACTCAGCAATACGACGAGCAGATTTAAAGCTTCGGGTATTGGAAGTGACAGTATGGGACTATGTTCGTTATGGAGCCAACGATTTTCTTGGTGAGGTACTGTGTCATCAGTTAAAGAATGTTACAGTTTCCTTTATGGAGGTCATCCGGTTGTGTGACATTATAGAAGTATATATATTTACATCTAGACACAACCATCATTTACAGTAGTAAGTATTATAAATAGTGCGTGATACATGTTTCGGCTGCTTGTGCAGCCATCTTCAGGCCAACTTTAGATAGAACAAGTACCTTGATGTGCGCATAATATGGGATCCCATAGTGTTTACATGTATGATACAGGTGAGATATAAACCTCTGTTTATATCTCACCTGTATCATATATGTAAACATTATGGGATCCCATATTGTGCGCACATCAAGGTACTTGTTCTATCTAAAGCTGACCTGAAGATGGCTGCCTGAGCAGCCGAAACATGTACCATGCACTATTTATAATACTTACTATTGTGAATTATTGTTGTGTCTAGACATAAATATACATACTTCTGTTACAGTTACCATTTAAAGTCTATGGTATGAATTCTGTCTTGATTGTTACACAGACAGATGGGGTATATTTTCTTAAATATAATGATATTCCCTTCTCATAATGCTTACCAGGTATGCTTACCTCATTCTTCACATTTCTTAAGAAAATATTTTGTGAGAATTTTAAATGCCATATGACACAGGTGTCTTACCTCTCCATTTTTTATGAATTGCAGCTATCATTCTGCTGTCTCCAAGTTGACTTTTTTAACCATGTTTAATGTCAGAACAACTGAAGTATTTAGCTCATTGTGTTCCAATTAAAATTAGGATAAATTAGTACATTTCAGAGTGGTCTATTTTCTTGAGTTAATTAACAGTTTGAACTATCTGCTGCCTTGCATCAGGTGGTAGAAACTTTGTTAATGATAACTTGGGTAATAGTATTTAGGGAATTTTCCAGAATATAACTGGAGAGTTTCAGAGAAAGCACAAAACCCTCAGTCTGGACTTTTGATGGTTGGGCTCTTTAAACCTAGGTATGCAAATACTCTATACATTTTGATAGATCCAGTATTATTGTAAATTCTGCATGCTGTGCCAAATTTAAAGGGCTGTCTGAATTCCTTAGAAGCCAGGACAGCATGGTCAGTATAGAGACTGGCTATAGGCTGGACAATTGGGAAATTGTATTTCTATTCCTAGTAGGGGCAAATAATTTTTCTCTTCTCCAAAATGTCCAAACCAGCTCTGGGGTCCAATTATCCTCCTAATGTTTGGGCGTAGAGTGCTTGGGGCAAAAAGCTGATTACTTACTTCCACTTAGTGTCAAGGTTATAAGTGAGTGGATTCAAACCTCCCTCTCCCATATGCCTTCATAACTTGTGTAGGGACAGCTTTAACTTTACCTTTGTTCTTAGAAATTAGGTTGTATTTTTTTATTAATTTCCTCAGAATGTTATTATATTTATTGTTTAATTTGCTACTAAAACAATACTTCTTTTGTCACCAAATAAGAAGAAGTTATACATATAAATGTTTTCAGTATTGTGCACTGTTATTACTTGGCAGTCAAACATAACTAGTGGCACAGATGTGTGTCCACCCTAGAGGCATCGTCATGTGTCTAGATTTTCTGTCCAAAAAAGAAGAGCTGGAATGTTTCATAATATTTTTAATCCCCAACTTGATTATATCTGAAAAATGCAAGGGATCACTAAAATATTTTGTTAGAATTTTTTTAAATTAAAGAATGATTATTTTGATATCCTGCATGCTTCTCCAGGCCTTAAATTCCATTACAGCTTTCTTTAGATCACAATATTTCCTCCAGTGCATTTTTCTCTGCATATTCTAATAAAATATATGTTTCTAAGATGCACATAATTGCCATGTAGGGAAACATGTGGTTCTGGTATTTATTTTATTCTGCATTCTAATGGGTTACTAACTGTAATGTAATGATTAAAATGTATCAGGTTGTAGTGGAGCTGAGTGAAGCACCTCTTAATGAGGAACCTGTCTGGTACTACCTTAGTGCTCATGAAGAAATACTGACACATTCTCATCCTGTAAGTATAAGTTTATATAGCCACTGATATTCTAATTACCTATCATACTAAAAGCTGCTGATATTTGAACTCTCCACGTATCTGTTATCTTTGATGTCCTGCTTATTTACTGTGTACATTATTCTTGTCCTTCTGCTTGGATTTCTGCTCCACCTTGACCTTCTTCTTTCATATTACCTTTCTCTTTTGTTCCTTTCCTACCTTTTCCCCATTCCTTTCTTTTTTTCCTGTTTGTTGATTCTGTTGAAGAACACATCACTCTGGTTCGAGGTATCACACTGTAAAGATCAGTTTTTAGGCATGTTCATGAAATTGTGAAAAACAACTATTAGCTTCAGCATGTCTGTCCATTTGTCTGCATGGAACAACTTGGCTCCCACTGAATGGATTTTCATGAAATTTGATATTTGAGTATTTTTAAAAAAATTTTCAGAAAATTCAAGTTTCATTAAAATCTGACCAGAATACTGGGTACTTTCTGTGACAATGTGCATAAATATGTGATAGTATCTTGCTCAGTTCTTTGTAGAATGAGAAATGTTTCAGACAGATTTGCAGAGAAACTCAAAACACACATTTTACGTTCAATAATTTTTTTTCTAAAAATTGTGCTGTTATTAACTTAATGTGGAAAAATATGGTACAGCCAGATGGGCAACAGATGACAATATAATATGGTGCATGCACATCACATGCTAGATAACTAAGGCTGTGGATAACACACACAGAATATGTAATACTTATTGCTTTTCCACAGCAACAGAGGTTTTGCGAACATATGTCAGTGTTATGTTTGTACATATATTGCCTGTCTTGTTTTTGTAAATTCTGTTTAGGTCTTATTGTTATAAATTCATAATAATTTAAAGTTTTAAGGAACTTGCTACATTCTGTTTATTGGTATTCTGGGGATTTTTGTAATTGTATAACTTTCAGCTTAATTTGTAATTTTATTTTTCAGCATTACATTATTATTTAGTCCTTTGTCAATCTTTCAGTACACGTATTAGAAAAGGCTTTGCATGTGTTGAGTTTTGTGATTGAATAAGTAACAAATGTGTAAATGAGATCTTGTACTTTTGTACATTTGTTAGTAAAGAAACTTGTTATTTACCACCTGTATCCTAATTCTGAGCCTAGTGTGAGGGTGCAATGAAATGATGATGAAGAGGCTCATGACTGATTTATTGGACTATTTCAGACAGCATTAGCTCTGGAACCCTTCCAGATCCAAGCATGTGATTTTTATTCTGTGGTCATTAAAATATGGAGATTATTTGAAAAGTGTTAAGCTTAACGTTTTGTGATCTTGTGTCTGTTTTTATCTTTGTCCCCATTTTTGTTTCCTCTCTATACTTCTTAACCTTCTATTCTTTTGCTTTTGATGTCTGTACATTCGTGCAGCACAGGATTAAAATAATATCTGGATCCTGACAGTTGTACACCTTAGATCTAAATGTGCTACATCAGGCTTTTCATCTTTACTGAATTTCAATGCAGACTTCTTTCCTTGGCATTTTATAATTGTAATAATTAATTTAGTCTGTGACACGTAATCTGATTTATTCATATCATGCAGTTCAAAGTTGGTAAATTTTATGTCAAAATCCCCATGTTTCCTATGCACTGCCATGGCTAAACGAAGATAGCTGGTACAGGTGGTCAACTTCCTCTATTTATTTCTTAACTTGACAGCCCAAAGATACACTCATCAGATCACTTCCACTACATAATTAAAGATTGACAGAAATTGTAGAATGAAGCTAATATAGATACCTATGGTTCCTAAGTGAAGCAGAGTTAGAGAGTGTACTGCAGTGCATAGTCACCAGAGACTGAAGTATGGTTGCCTGGTCATATAGGGTGCTGTCTTAAGTTAAGACTGAAGATAAGATACATATCTGATTCTAATTTTAATCAGGGACATCCTGTTGTGTTTGAATTCAAAAGTGAAACAAAATGTTTTAAAGTTACTGGTAACTTTAAAAATGTTATATCTGATTCTAAGTTCAAGATGTGCATTTATTACAATTAGCGGCATGGAGACATCGATCCCACGGATATGGAAATGGCTTTGACTCCAACAGATCATTTGTCACCGCCTAGTACCACATCAAGGTTGTCTGATTCAGATACATCAGAGTGTGATTTGGAAGATGGGTTGAGTGGTGTAGGGGCTAGAGAACGAAGGATTGCAGATGGAGCATCCATTAGTAGTGTTGGTAGTTCATCCAGGTATGTTGACACAAATTATGTTTATGTGAACAGGATATACAGATTGAAATGGAAACTCCATTTGATGCTATATAACCTCAGAATATTATACAATGACATAAAATGATTAAACAATAATTTCTTAGTAGTGATGAATCTGAATGAGTAGAACAGTAGTCAATGGCAGTTGTGTTGCTGTGGGATTAGACCTAATTTTCATACTTGTGTGTTGGGAATTTAGTGTGGTTATTATGCATTTTTTCTCATACTTGAACAACATTTGGAATTAAAATATGAGGCTTGTGTATTTTTGATTCTGCAGTCCACCACCTGAAATAGAGATGCAAGAACATCGGAGATCTCGTCGTGACATGTCACCACAGGGAAGGAAACGGGCAGCTGTAATGACAAGTCGCGATAAAATGATCAATTACCAGCCTCAGAGGAAGGTCAGTTGTCTTGAGCAAATAAAGTGTTGATGTAGCCAGGTTCATGGTATGAAATTAAGTTCCTGTGAAATTAGAAATTGGTGAGCAAAATTGAAGTTATTATAAATATTTCCAGTAATGTAAATTAAAGTATCCATTTCTACTTTCTTTTAGTGAAACATAGTGTGTTTCTTTATTTATTATTTCTTATTTGATGGAGTGAAAGTATCTGCCAGTTTTGAAATTAGGTAAATGTTATAAACTTTATTTTATTTTACTTTATTTCATTTTTAAGGTAATTATTACAGCATGCAGGTAGTTGGAAGTTAAAATTGCTGAAGTAAAATGTTTCATAACTTCCACACAGTTACACACTGAGAAGGTGGGTTTTTTTTTTACCAGTTTGTGTACTGTTGGAATTTTCATAATGCAAAATGAATGGAGCATTTGAGATTTGAACTCATCACCATTAATTAATTTGGAATTGATTACAAAAATGTTGATAGATGAAGCTATGGATTATCTAACATGCCAGTTAAACCATTTCAAACAATAAATACTTTGAAAATGATTTACTACTTCTACTTCCATTCAGTAATGATGACTTATGGCCTGTTGTTCTGTGGGGAAACTCCCCAGAGAGCATACAGAATTTCAGGTTGCAAAAAAAGATCGTTAGAATTATGGCAGGTCATAGATATAGAGATTCATATAGAAAATTGTTTATTAACTTAGAAATTTTACCACTTCCTTCTCAACACATTCTTTCCCTTCTCATGTTCATGATAAGAAATAGGAGTCAATTCTTGGTAAATTCTGAGATACATCACATTAATACCAGACAACATGCAAACTTCTA
>JGI20166J26741_10550003_pt1 | contig 15720 bp, 14 predicted proteins | sample TergutCu122P5_FD_26741 | JGI IMG/M metagenome (IMG submission 26741)
GATGCGGATAGATGCATTGCCAAATCTGAACTCATCGCCGGATTTCACTTTTTTTGCTTTATAATTTACCGGCGCGCTTTCGTGTATGTAGATATCCGCACCGGTTTCGATGCGCAACTGCTGGGCGCCACTTATATGGTCGGCATGAACATGAGTGTCGAAGATATGGGTGATACGCATTCCATATTCCTTTGAAATGCGAAGGTAGATTTTTGTATCCCTTCGCGGGTCAACTACAGCCATAACACCTGCTAAAGGACAACCGACGGCATAAGAAAAACAGCCGAGGCCGGGAGTGGCAATTTGTTCAAAAAACATAGGGTATTCTTGTTAAATTGTTTGTATTACACTACATAAGTTGAAGCAGACGTATCGCCGCCTCTACCTGTCCAGTTGGTGTGGAAATATTCGCCGCGCGGTTTGTCAACTCGCTCATAAGTGTGAGCGCCAAAATAATCGCGTTGTGCCTGAAGCAAGTTTGCAGGAAGTTTTTCCGTGCGGTATCCGTCAAAGTAATTAAGCGCTGAGCAGAGAGCAGGTACGGGAATCCCATTCATCATGGCTGCCGTTATCACCTTTCTCCAACTTTCCTGCGAACTAAGTACTTTTTCTTTAAAGAACGGATCAAGCAAAAGGTTCGTTAATTCCGGATTTCTATCAAAGGCTTCCTTAATTTTTCCCAAGAAAACGGAACGGATAATACATCCTCCCCGCCACATCAACGCAATGCCTCCGTTGTTCAAATTCCATTTGTATTCTATGGCTGCTTCGCGCATCAGCAAGTATCCCTGCGCATAAGAAACAATCTTGGATGCATACAAGGCATTTTTCAAGTCATTGATAAAAGCGGTTTTACTGCCTGTAAATGCAGGCTTTGGCCCGGTTAATTGCTTGGAGGCAATCACACGTTCTTCTTTCTGAGCGGAAAGACAACGGGCAAACACCGCTTCCCCGATTAAGGTCAGAGGAATTCCTAAATCCAATGCGGCAACGCCTGTCCATTTACCTGTTCCTTTTTGTCCTGCGGTATCTAAAATTTTATCAACCACTACTTCGCCTTTTTCATTTTTGTAGGCAAGTATATCTCGGGTTATTTCAATCAGATAACTGTCCAATTCGCCTTCGTTCCATTCCTTAAAGACTTCGTGCATTTCCTGAGCCGACATTCCCAATAAATCTTTCTGGATTTGATAGACTTCGCAAATCAATTGCATATCTCCATACTCAATGCCGTTGTGTACCATTTTTACAAAGTGACCGGCTCCATTTTCTCCGACCCAGTCACAACAGGGAGCGCCGTCGGCTTTGGCACAAATGGATTGGAAGATAGGTTTTACCAAGGGCCATGCTGCCGGCGAACCGCCGGGCATCATCGAAGGGCCTTTCAGCGCGCCTTCTTCACCGCCCGATACGCCTGTGCCGATATACAGTAAGCCTTTACTTTCCACGTATGCCGTGCGGCGAATCGTGTCGGGGAAATGCGTATTCCCGCCGTCAATGATGACGTCGCCGGGTTCTAAGAAAGGAATAATTTGTTCGATGAAATCATCAACCGCTTGACCGGCTTTGACCAACATCATCACTTTACGAGGACGTTTTAGAGATTTGCATAACTCTTCAACCGAATGAGTTCCGATAAAGTTCTTCCCTTTACCACGTCCGTTTACAAAATCATCTACTTTGGAAACGGTACGGTTATAAACAGCTACCGTAAATCCTTTACTCTCCATATTAAGCACTAAGTTTTCACCCATAACGGCTAAACCGATTAAACCAATGTCTGCTATATTTTCCATTATTTTTTATTTATTTAATTATTAGTCGTGAGCGCTACGTCATTGCGAGGACATAGTCCGAAGCAATCTAGTGAGAATCGATATTCCGGATCGCTTCCTGCTTCGTTCCTCGCAGTTCGCAATGACGGCGTTGTTATTTAAACCGTTCTCTATAAGCCCATAATCCCAAAGCCGGATTAGAAATATAATAAATTTCTTCCCCATCAACTTCGTTCCAACCGTCTTTCAATTTCTTTGGGTCGTATTTCTTCATCATTTCATCCAAATCGGCATATTGAAAACCTACGCTTTCGATTTCCTGACGGGTTAAATGTCCCGGACAATATGTGATATTAAAGCGTCCTTCCGAATTGCCATGAATAAGATGAGCTGCAGTACCCAGACTGTTTTGAAGGTCTTCGTTTTCTTTTACCAATTTTAATACCTGCGGCGTATGCACATATCCGTACTTGCGAATCAATTTATCTATGGCCGGGTCTTCGCCGAACTGATGTAAACCCGGAGCTAATACAATCAAGTCTCCGCCGTCGGCTATGGCCATTCGTGTGCGGTAAACGCTTTTGTTGCCTAACCACGTGCTACGGAATTCTTCAGGGTTGAGATAAACCACTACCTTTTTCATTTCCCGGTCCATCATGCGGAAATTCGTTTCGAGCGATAGTGTGGATGCTTTTTCAAAACATTCGAAATCGTCTCCTATATAAAGTCCGCGCATTTGCAAGCCGTCTTTCCCTTCTGAGATAACGGTTTGAAGATAAACTATGGGAAGATTTTGCGTGAAATTGTCCGAAGCATAATTCAAAATTTTTCTCACGGGACTTAATGCCCGTCCCATAATGCGTTCCATACCATAAGACGCTCCTACAAAATGACTTTTGTTGATACATTCTGCACCGCCTACGCCGACAAAAATATTCTTGTTGTAGTTTGCCATGCCAATCACTTCGTGCGGAACTACCTGACCAAGAGATAGAATGAGGTCGTAACCGCCTTCCAACAACATCCGGTTTACCTGAACCGGTACGGGATAATTGAGGGCGTCTTCCGAAACTTCCTTTACAAATTCACCCGGCACTGTGCCTACCATCACTACATCTTCCCGCCAGTTATGAACTCGGAAAAGCGATAAGGGAATACCCGGATACATCTTTTTGATTTCCTCTTCCGTCATCGGGACATGAGTTCCCAATGCAGGGAGAATGTCGGTCAAACGATCGCCGTAATATTCATATACATACTGCGTCAATTCTCCAGCACGAGAATGAAAACGCGTGAAATCGGGCGGGATCGCCAATACTTTTTTCTTTGGACCTAGTTTGTCTAATGTAGCAAAAACAGACTCTTTCAATTCATTGGAACTGAAAGCATAATTTGATGAGCCTTTTTCGAAATATAACATATTAATAAATTAGGAATTAAGAATTAAGAATTAGGAATTAGGAATGAATAGAAAACTATAATTATTAAATTATCTAATCACTCTCGCGTTTCCTTTCCAAATGCTCCAAACCTGTTCTTCATCGGCCGGTTGTCCATAATCGGTGATGAACGTAGTAGCCAAAGCTCCGGTTGCCCAAGCAAATTGCGCCAATTTTTCAGGATTCCAACCTTTCAGGATTCCATAGAGTAATCCGCCTACAAAACCGTCGCCTCCGCCAATCCGGTCGAGTACGCTGATGGAACGCGGTTCAATCACCTGCCATTCTTCGTCTGCCAATAAAATAGCGCCCCACAGGTGTTCATTTACATTGACCACTTCGCGTAGAGTGTTGGCAAACACGGATACATTCGGAAAAGCTTCTTTCACATTCCGAATCATGCCTTTAAAACTTTCTATCTCGGCAGCAATACTTTTCCCTCCCGCTTCAGGTCCTTTAATACCCAGACAAAGCTGAAAATCTTCCTCGTTTCCGACCAGTATATCCGAAATAGAAGCAATCTCTTTGAAAATCTCGCTCAGTTCTTTTTCCCTGCCTTCCCAAAAAGAAGCACGGTAATTCAGGTCGAAAGAAATCTTTGTTCCGTACTTCTTAGCGGCACGCGCAAGTTCTAAACAAAAGCGGCTTGCATCTGGCGATAAGGCTCCGACCAAGCCCGAAAGATGTAATATCTGTACGCCTTCCTGACCAAAAAGACGATCCAAATCAAAATCTTTTACGTTCAATGTGCGACCTACTTCTCCTGTACGGTCATTCCAGACGCGAGGGCCACGGGTACCAAAACCGCTGTCGGCAATATTAATCTGGTGGCGAAATCCCCAAGGACCGCCCTGGGCAACTTCTTTTCCCTCGTATTTCAGATTGCGGCTACGCAGGCTATCCTTGATAAATTGGGCAATTGGACTTCCTTTTACAAAAGTAGTTAATACCTTGACAGGTAGCCCTAAATAAGCGGGAACACTTGCCACATTTGTTTCGGCGCTCGTAGCCTGCATATACAAAAGATCACTTTTATGAACGGGCTGACCTTGAGCAACCGGGGTTAAACGAATCCCCATACTGGTCGGTACTACTAACGACCATCTGTATTCCTCTTTTAGTTCCATAATATATTGTTATTTTGTTTGTTTACTGTCTTTGCAAATATAGGTATTTTTTTAGAAACAACACTTATATTTCACATCCATTTTTTGCGTTTGAAAAAGAAGAGCATTACAATGACAATACAGATAACGATTCCCCAAAATACGAAATAGCTATATTTCCATTCTAACTCCGGAAAGTATTTAAAATTCATGCCATATACTCCGGCGAGAAAAGTTAACGGAATAAAAAGCGCTGAGAAAATAGTGAGCACTTTCATTATTTCGTTGAGCCGGTTGCTGACCGATGAAAGATAAAGGTCCATCATACTGTCGCTCAAATCTATGAGGCTTTCTATTGTTTCAATGATCTGTACCGCATGGTCGTGAATATTTCGAAAATAGTTGTGCGAGTTTTCCAAGATAAGCGGATGGATTGAACTTTGAAGCGACCCAATTACTTCCCTGATAGGCCATATTATTTTCTTTGCATAAAAAAGGCGGCGTTTCAATTTGTATATTAATTGCTGATAATAAGCGTCCGGAGAAGAAATCAATCCGTCTTCTATCGACTCAATGATTTCTCCAATACTTTCCAGCATCGAGAAATAACTATCAATTGTCAGGTCGCAAATTGCAAATAACAGATAATCGGGCGTAACTTTGCTAATCTTGCTGCCGCTGGCAACAATTCTTTGATACAATGGTTCAAACATAGCCGTTGAAGTTTCATGGAACGAGATCAGATAATCTTTACCCATAATAATGCTAATTTGTTCAACGGAAACATCCTGTGTTTTCGGGGCGATATGTATCGACTTGAGTACTACAAAAATATAGTGTTCATGTTCTTCTATATTGGGACGTTCGGTGGTATTGGCAATTGTCTCCATATCAAGAGGGTCGATTTGAAACAAATCGCCCAGTTGTTGTAACATAGCGACATTTTGCAGACCTGTAATTTGAATCCATTTGAAAGAAGCGGTTGATAAAAACGGCTGTAAATCATTTATGGAAGCTACTTTTTCCCGCTTTATTTCCTGCTCGCCGTATGAAATGACTTCAATAACGGCAGGTTTTTGCTGCGGCTTTCCGATATATTCGATTGTTCCCGGTGGAGTTGCTTTGCCCGATGTTTGAGGCAGGAACTTGTGTAAATCAATTCGTTTAATGTTGCCGGATTTCTTTGTTTTTTTCATCTTACATAATTTGTGTTAGAATAATTATATTTATACAGACTAATTAAACGAGCAAAATTAATAAATTTTTTCTAATTGTAAATTATGTAGTACTTTTGTACCCAATAAAATTTTTTAGAATATCATTATGCAAAACACCAATTTCGATTTTACAAAGATAAAAGGTATTATTTTCGATGTGGATGGCGTGCTTTCTCCCGCTACCATTCCCTTGCATCCTACGGGTGAAATGATGCGGATGACGAATACTAAGGACGGCTATGCCATGCAATTAGCTGTGAAGAAAGGAATTGTTCTGGGAATTATTACCAGCGGCGATAGTCCGGCGGTACGGATACGGTATGAGAGTCTCGGATGTCAATATGTTTATATACGATCTAGAAATAAGTTGAATGATTTTCAGGATTTTTTGGATAAGAGCGGATTATTGCCGGAGGAAACCTGTTATGTAGGGGATGATCTGCCCGATTATGAAGTGATGCAAAAAGTGGGTCTTCCGGCTTGCCCCGCAGATGCGGTTCCGGAAATTAAATCAATAGCGAAGTATATTTCCGGCAAGATTGGCGGACATGAAGTTGCACGCGATATTATCGAGCAATTGTTGAAAGCGCAAGGGAAATGGATGCAAGCCGATGCTTTTTCATTCGGATGGCAATAGGGAAAAAATCAGGAACAACGCAAGAATCTTCCAATCTTTAGGGTAGTAGTCTTACTAATTCCATTCAGACGGCATATTTGTTCCACGCTTACTCCGTGCTGGGCGGCAATGGTGGAGAGTGTATCTCCGTTTCTTACTTTGTGATAAGACACTTGGGCGCTGTTTGCTGAAGCAACGATTGTCCTGCTCAATTTCTTCGACAAGCTGCTTTTCTTAGCTTTGGCAGCATAGTATTTAACATTTTTGCCTACCAGCGGTTTGTATTGTGTATAAAAAGGAATGTTGAAATAAGAATCTCCGGAGTGGGATTTTTCAAAAACGTAATAGTCGTCGTAAGTGCAGAAATGGTTGAAATCAATTATATTTGAAGGATCGATGGCTTGGCCTAAAAAGCGAAATTCAAAGTGAAGATGGGAACCTGTCGAACGGCCGGTGCTGCCTCCTAAAGCGATCGGTTGGCCTGCTTGTACGTTTTCGTCGGTGTTGACTAAGGAACGTGATAAATGTCCGTACACTGTTTCCAAACCGTTCGGATGTCGAAGTACCAAGTAGTTGCCATACCCTTTCTTCTCGTAACTACAGACCCTGACTTTTCCTTCAAATGCTGCAAAAACCGTATCGCCTGTTTGAAGTTTAATGTCTGTGCCGTAATGGAATCTACGTTTTCGGGGACCGAAAGGGGAAGTTACTTTTCCGATAACCGGCATGATAAAAGAAGCAAGGTTTATTTTGAAAGAATCGGGGATGACAGCGTTGGAATAGGCTTTAACAAATTCGTTGTTCCATTCGCCTTCATAAATATCGTCGGCAGGAAACTCATCGTCTTCTTCGTTCATTTCCAAGGTCATGAGCGCCGAATCCATCATTTGGGTTTCAGTTTTCGAATTTACCTTATCGGCAACTAATTTCAGTTGATCGTTGATTATTCTAATATCTTCATCGCTTGGTTCATTCTTGTTTCCTTGTGCCCACCCGTTTGTGGAAGCAATCAAAAACAAAATTCCGGTAAATGCTAATTTGCTAAATATTCTTCTCATTCTTCTTATTTTTTTGTACATGATGTTAATACTCATCATTTGCGTACAAATTTGACAATAAAACCGAATCGTAATCAAACAATTCTTCGGCATTAAAAAAGCGTTTTATTTCAACTTCAGCAGTTTCCGGAGAATCTGATGCGTGAACGATATTCGCTTGAATACTCATACTGTAATCCCCTCTGATTGTGCCCGGTAAAGCATCACGCCCATTGGTCGCACCTGTAATTGAGCGCACGACTTGAACCGCATCTTTTCCTTTCCAGCAACAGACAATTACGGGACAGGTTGTCATAGAATCTTTAATCCTTTGGAAAAAAGGTTTATCTCTTAAATGAGCGTAATGTTCATTTAAAATTTCATCGGTAAGCCACATCATTTTCATTCCTACAAGAAGTAATCCCTTCTTTTCAAAACGATTAATGATTTCTCCAATCAGAGCACGCTGAATGGTACCGGGTTTAAGGATGACTAATGTTTTTTCTAACATTTAATTGTTTCTTTGAATGTAAAAACTTTCAGTTTGCAAAGAAAAGCAATAATTATCAAAAAACCAAGTAATTGTATGTTAAAAATTACGTAGAAGTATAAATGTTACTACTCAAGTCAACTTTTGATAATATATTTCTAATGTTTCGTACCATGTTTTAACTCATTGACAAATAGGATACAACACGAAGCGTTAAAATTGTATCTATTTGTATATAGCAGAATTAATATTTCCATTTGTCGTAAAACATTCCGTAGAGGAATGTATCGCTCGGTAGGAATTATTATAAATCATGAGTTGAAAAGCAGATTCCTCATTTCGCTTTGCTACATTCGCAATGACGGGTATGTGCATGTGGATTGCTTCGCCGTTCTGTCTCGCAATGACGGGCCGCCTCAATTCCCCTGATGTCTCGAAGCATCTAATCGCAAAAAAATAAAAAGAAGTATAGTGAAAGCGCAGAGGGAAGAACCACCGTAACTGAAAAACGGCAACGGAATGCCAATCACCGGCATTATGCCGAGCACCATTCCGATATTGACGGCGAGATGGAAAATAAAAACAGAAGCTACCGAATAGCCGTAAATTCGACTAAAGTTGGTGCGTTGCCTTTCGGCAAGTATTATCAACCGGACGATTAATATTAAAAACAATAATAATACGATACTCGCTCCCCAAAACCCTTCTTCTTCGCCTACCGTACAAAAAATAAAGTCGGTATCTTGTTCCGGAACATATTTCAATTTGGTTTGCGTGCCGTTCAAATATCCTTTTCCGAAAAGGCCGCCCGAACCGATGGCAATCTTCGACTGATTGACGTTATATCCTGCTCCGCCCGGATCATCAATCGCGCCTAAAGCCACTTTCACCCGGGTCTGTTGGTAAGGTTCCAAAACATTATCGAAAAAATAATTGATCGAGTATAAATAAACAACCGAGAATAAAGCGAAAAGAACAACGTAGGAATAACGTGAGGCCCTAAACCGGATAAACATTATCAAAACGGCGGAAGCGGTAAGAATTAAAATGGCTAAAGCAGCCCAGCAGAGATTATATTTCACAAAGAATGAAACTACAATGCTGATTGCGACTAATCCCAACGATGGGAAAATAATATATTTAGTAGTCTGGCGACCTTTTTTATAAGTATAAAGCATGATATAAATGAAAAGAAGAATTAGAATCAGGATAACATATTCATCCATGGGCGTAACGCCCCAAACAATTCCATCTAATTTCAGTGCGACCAAAAAGAATAATAGGGTACAAAAGCCAAAAAAAAGAATAGAGCCGGGCATTCCTTCGCGATACAGCACAATGAAAAAAGCCAAGAAAATCAAGGCAGAACCGGTTTCTTTCTGTAATATAACTAAGCACATCGGCAAAAGAATCAAGCCGAGCACGATTAAAAAATTCCTTCCTTTCATCAATTCAAACCGGTATCTGTTCATAAACCGGGCAATGGCTAAGGCAGTTGCGAATTTTGCAAATTCGGCGGCTTGCAAGTGAATCGGGCCTATTACTAACCACGAACGTGAACCTTTTATATTGGGCGCTACAAAAATGGTGACAATCAAAAGGAAAATCAGGAGCATATAAGCCCAATAAGCAAAAATATCATACCAGTTACTTTCAATCAGGAGTAGTGAAAAACCTATCACTGCAGAGATAATAATCCATAGCATCTGGGAACCTGAACGCCCCGAAAAGTCAAATATCGAACCTTGGTCGAAATCGTAACTGGCCGCATAGATGATAAACCACCCGGCAACGACCATAAGGATATAAATGGAAATAGTTATCCAATCCAGGCTACTCCATATCTTGTTTTTTTGGTAAGACATTTCTTAATATTTTGGTATTTTTTAATCTTTCTTCTAACCACTTGTCTGATTGGGAAATTTCACCTTTCAAATATTTTTCTATCATTAATTTTGCAATCGGCAGTGCATTGTCAGCGCCAAAACCGCCATTTTCTACTACCACCGAAATTGCTACTTTCGTGTCGTCTTTTGGAGCAAAAGCCATAAAAAGGGAATGGTTTTTTCCCTTATTTTGAACCGTTCCGGTTTTTCCGCAAACTTCAATGTCCGGTAAATTAGCCTGCGTGCTCGTTCCCCAGGTTACCGCTTTACGCATTCCGGCCACAACTGTTTCATAATACTCAGGCGCTATTTTTGTATATTTCCTATCAGTATAAATCGAATCCAAAGCCACATCTCTGATTTTCCTCACGACATGAGGAACATAATAATATCCCCGGTTGGCAATCGTTGCCGCCAAATTGCAGATTTGCAAGGGAGTTTCTTCTATTTCCCCTTGTCCGATTGCAATGGATATCACTGTAAAAGGATTCCATTTCGAATAATTTTTATCATAATACTTACTGTTGGGGACGCGTCCTCTCCGCTCGCCGGGTAAATCTACTCCCAAAGAATTACCAAACCCCTGGCTCACCATCAGATCGCGCCATGTATCCATGGCATCGTCAATTGAGGAATATTTCTTGCTTTCCAACATGGCTTTCAATCCCCAACAAAAATAAGAATTGCAGGAAGTTCCGATTGCTTCGACAAGCGCTAAAGGGGAAGGATGTCCGTGACACTCAGGGTGTCCGTTGCCAGGCGGCCATCCGTAATAACAGGAATAAGCCGTTGAAGGTTGGATAATGCCTTCTTCCAGAAAAACCAAAGCTTGCGCCGGCTTGAAAGTTGAACCGGGAGGATATGCTCCGTTCACTGCCCGGTTGTAAAGCGGAGTATAGGGATCTTTGGAAAGATTGTTGAAATTCTCGCTGAATTGCCGGCCTACTAAAATAGAGGGATCGTAAGACGGAGAAGAAACCATGCATAAAATTTCGCCGGTTTTAGGCTCTATCATGATGATGCTCCCCAACTTGTTTGTCATCAACATTTCGCCGTAGGCTTGCAAATCAATATCAAGCGAAAGCGTCAAATCTTTTCCCGGAACTGGATCCTGGTCGTGAATGCCGTCTTCATATTTTCCTTTGATGCGGCCGTGAGCGTCCCTTAATAAAATTTCCACGCCTTTAGCGCCTCGCAAATAAGATTCATATTGTTTTTCCACTCCTGTCTTTCCGATATAATCGCCAAGATCGTAATAATTATCATCAGTCAAATTCTGCTTATCAACTTCGGCAATATATCCCAAAACAAGGGCTGCATTGGGATAATTGTATTCGCGGATCGGTTTGTTCTGTATATAAAATCCGGGAAATTTGTAAAGGGACTCTTGTAGAATACCATATTCTTTGCTTCCTAATTGAGTAAGAAAAGTTTGTGGCGTATAAGAAGAATATCCAGGATTTAATTTGCGATCTTTTACCTCAGCCCATTTTTTTCTGAAATAATCTATATCAATATTGACAGCGCTACAAAAAGCCAATGTGTCGAACGCTTGGGTTTCCCGCATAACGACCTCCACATCATAAGACGGTTGATTGTAAACCACTAATTTTCCGTTGCGGTCATAGATCACCCCTCTGGGCGGATAACGCTTCTTATTGAGAAAAGCATTCGAATTAGCCCATTCCTTATAATTGTTATCAAGTACCTGTAATGTAAAAAGCCGGATGATATAAATCAAGACTAAAAAGCATACAAAGTAAATGATAAACAGTTTCCTTTTATCGGCATCAAAACTTTCTTTCATCACCTCTTAAATCCTTTGATATTTATACTTTCGAAAGCGGAAATAAGCAAAACCGTAAGAATAAAACTACTAATAATCCGTAGCGCAAGATTGAGCGGATCGAATAAAGTAAATGACTCCATTAAATGGAGAATAGTCACATGAATAAACGTCAGGGTTCCGACATAACGAACAAACATGAAGTTTCCAAATGTTTCAAATGAAGGAACATAATCTTCGTAAACATCTCTCGGAGCAAATAATTTCAGCAAATAATACCTTAAAAATCCGACAATTACCATTACAAACAAGTTCAAGCCTAAAGTATATCCAAACAAGTCGATGACTAAACCCATCAGCGCCGATAATATCAGTACCATATTCCGGTTCATTTTAACCGGTAGTTTTAACGTAAAATAGATATACACAAAAGGGGTTGCAACTCTAAACAAATGAATATTGTTGAACAACCATATTTGTAACAATACGAGGAGAATAAACAAGGAAATCTGTTGAATCGTTGTTTTGCTCATTCGGTTCCCCCTTTCTCAACGTTCAACTGTTCGTCTTTCAATGCGTTTACTACAATCAGAACCTCGTTTAATGCGTTAAAATTGGTAAACAGTTTTACTCTCACCGAATTGTAATTTTCACCTTTACTCCTGAATGTTTTTTCTACTATGGCGCCAACCGGAACTCCTTCCGGGAAAACGGTAGAGAACCCGCTGGTAACAATCGTATCTCCAGTATTAAATTCGGCATGCTGAGGCAATTCTAAAGAGCTGTATTGCGGATCTTTTCCGTCCCAAGACAAAGGGCCGAAAAAATTTGTTCCTTTAATCTTGCAATTTGGGTGGTACTTGGGATTCAGGATAGGGATTACTCTTGAGAAATGAGGCGAAACGTTTCTCACGACTCCAACAATTCCGGTTGGAGACAAAACGCCCATATCTTCTTTTACTCCGAATAAACTTCCTCTATTCAGCGTAATATAATTATTATTCATCTTGCCGGTTTGATTGTTTACTACTTGAGCCGGTAGGAAACTGTACATTTTCGGATAGGCATTTTCAAGATGGCGCATTTCCGCCGGAGATATTTGTTTGGACAAGACGGCCACTTCTTGTTTGGCATTTCGAAGTTCCTCTTCAAGTATGGCAACCTGCTGAATCAAATCGGAATTGACCGATTTCAAATTCATGTATGATTGGACGCTATTGGACACCAAATAAAACCTGCCTGCTGTTTCTTGAAAAACCGACAGGTATTTACTCCGCTGAAATTCATTGTTATGAACAGACAGGTAAAGAGAAAAAAAAGTCAGTAAAACGAACAGCAGCCAATGAACATTCTTCAGAATGAAATTGACTAAATTTCTCAATTAACGTATCAGGAAGTTAAACTTGTTAATATTTTTCAATGCAACGCCGGTTCCTTTGGCTACCGCATGCAAAGGATCGTCGGCGATATGGAACGCTATATTGATTTTATCCATCAAACGCTTATCCAATCCTTTCAGCAAAGCGCCACCGCCGGCCAGGTAGATTCCATTCCGGACAATATCGGCATAAAGTTCGGGAGGTGTAGCTTCCAACGCAGCCAAAATAGCCATCTCTATTTTTGAAACGGATTTGTCGATACAATGGGCGATCTCCTGATAGGATACGGGAACTTCCATCGGCAAAGCCGTCATCCGGTTCGGGCCATATACAACGTAATCTTCGGGGGGATCATCAAGGTGAACCAAGGCTGATCCGACATTGATTTTAATCAACTCGGCCGATCGTTCTCCAATCCGCATATTGTGCTGACGTCCCATGTATTCGATGATATCTTGCGTCAAATCGTCGCCTGCAATGCGGATGGATTTGTTTGAAACGATTCCGCCCAAAGAAATAATGGCAATTTCGGTCGTTCCGCCACCTATGTCCACAACCATGTTTCCATCTGGAGCTTCCACATCTAAACCGATTCCTATGGCGGCTGCCATCGGTTCGTAAATCATGTAAACGTCTCGTCCGCCGGCATGTTCGGCCGAGTCGCGGACAGCGCGTATTTCCACTTCGGTGCTTCCCGAAGGGATACAAACTACGATTCTCAATGAAGGAGAAAAAAAGTGATGTTTATTATTAACCATTTTAATCAATCCGCGAATCATCTGTTCGGCGGCGTTAAAATCAGCTATTACTCCGTCGCGAAGCGGCCGGATTGTTTTAATTTTTTCCGGCGTTTTGCCTTCCATTTGCTGCGCTTTCTTTCCGATAGCCATAATCTTATCGGTGCGCGAATCTAACGCCACTACGGAAGGCTCATCAACTACAATTTTACCATTGCTGATTATAATCGTGTTCGCAGTTCCTAAATCCATCGCAATCTCTTGCGTAAAAGAAAATAATCCCATAATGTATTTTTAATGTTTAAAGTGGCGGATTCCGGTCATCACCATCGCCATATTATGAGTATCGCAATACTCTATTGATAAATTATCTCTGACGGAACCTCCCGGCTGTACGACAACCGTAATTCCTTCGTTGTTTGCAATTTCAACGCAATCGGGAAACGGGAAAAAAGCGTCGGAAGCCATGACGGCTCCGTGTAAATCGAAGCCGAAGAATTTTGCTTTATCAACGGCTTGTTTGAGCGCATCGACGCGTGAAGTTTGTCCTGTCCCACTTGCGTAAAGTTGTTTATTTTTTGCCAAAACAATGGCATTGGATTTGGTGTGTTTCACTAATTTGTTGGCAAATAACAAATCTTCAATTTCATTGCTTTCAGGCGCTTTTTGAGTTGTTGTTCTCAAATCGGCGGCAGTCTGGATACTCAGGTCTTTATCCTGCGCCAATACTCCGTTCAGCAGGGAACGAAATTGAAGTTTCGCCTGTGGAGTTTCTTTTTGAATCAAAATAATCCGGTTCTTTTTTTGCATCAGGATTTCCAAGGCAGTCGTGTCGTAATCGGGCGCAATAATCACTTCAAAGAAAATCTTGTTGATTTCTTCCGCCGATTCTTTGTCGATGGGGGCATTGCAAATCAGTATTCCTCCATAAGCCGAAACCGGATCGCCGGCTAAGGCGGCTTCCCATGCTTCTTTTACCGTCTCGCGGGAAGCGATTCCGCAAGCATTGTTGTGTTTCAAGACAGCGAAAGTCAAATCGTCAAATTCCGACATCAAAGAAACGGCGGCTTCTATATCCAGCAAATTATTGTAGGAAATTTCTTTCCCTTGGAGTTGTTCGAATAAGGCTTCAAAATCGCCGTAGAAAATACCCTTTTGGTGAGGATTTTCCCCGTAACGAAGGATTTTTGCATTCCCTTCGGCAAAGCGGAAATACGAACCGTCGTCTCCGTCGAAATAGTTAAATATTGCTGTGTCGTATCCGGAAGAGACGGCGAATGCTTCTTTGGCAAACCATTTCCGTTCTTCAAGCGTTGAGATAGCTCCTTTTTCCGACAAAAGATTGTCCAAAGGAGCATATTGGTCTTTGGAGGCAACAATGACAACATCTTTAAAATTCTTGGCAGCCGCTCTAATCAGGGAAATACCGCCAATATCTATTTTTTCAATGATTTCTTCAGTTTCCGCGCCTGAGGCAAGCGTTTCGCGGAAAGGGTATAAATCGACGATTACCAGATCAATTTCCGGAATGTCGTACTGTGTCATTTGTTGCTGGTCGGATTCATTGTCGCGCCGGCTCAAAATGCCGCCGAATACTTTGGGATGCAAAGTTTTGACTCTTCCTCCAAGGATAGAAGGGTATCCTGTCAGGCTTTCGACAGAATTGCATGGATAACCGCAGGATTCGATAAATTCTTTTGTTCCTCCGGTCGAAAAGAATGTAACGTCTGCATCGTTTAATTTTTTTAATATACTATCTAATCCATCTTTATGAAAGACAGAGATTAAAGCGTTTTTGATTATTTTTGCGCCCGGCATATTTTAGTTATTGCGTGCTTATTTTGATTTCGATTGCAAAATTAAATATTTTGTTTGATATAACAAAGATAATAGAATTAAAAATAAATATAACTAATGTTTCGCACCTCGTTTTAACTCATTGACAAATAGAGTACAATACGGAGCGTTAAGATTGTATCTATTTGTATATGATAGAATTAACATTTCCATTTTTATCTGCAACATTGAAAAGTGAGGATTATATAATCCTTCGGATTAGTGTGTCTCCTCTTTAGATGTTACAATGAGGTGCGAAACATTAGTATATTCCTTTTCAAAGAAGTGTACAATTCCCTTAATTGTAGGATTTCAAACGATGGAGATGGAAAAGATGAAATATTCTTTTTAAATTCTGCTCATTACGGCACAGTATATGATTATAATAAAAAACTTATTGCTTCATTTCAATTTCC
>JGI20166J26741_10551114_pt1 | contig 15716 bp, 17 predicted proteins | sample TergutCu122P5_FD_26741 | JGI IMG/M metagenome (IMG submission 26741)
TGTTCATTCCTGTCCGGATGCTGAGAATTGCCCTCCATCGCCTTTTGATTGCCCTGCATACTATATCCTTGCTCCGTTAGCATTTTATGGATCATTGTATACAAAACTACAACTGCACAATCGGGGTGACAGGATTTGAACCTGCGACCTCCTGAACCCAAATCAGGCGCGCTAGCCAAGCTACGCTACACCCCGGATGAGGCTTTGCAGGCTACAAATTGCCTATTTTAAGCCATTTTTTTAGTATCATATAGAGTTATATAATGTTGTATAATGCCATTAATTAATCAGTATTTTTTTAGTCAAGTCAGTCAAAATTTAGTCAATTTAGTCAGCGATTTTGAGTTCCTCTGGCTTCAAAAAATTGTTTATCTTGTCCACGGCTGTTATATTATTCTCGGCATCCAAATGCGTGTATATTTCCATGGTCATTTGTATGCTTGCGTGGCCGAGAAGGTATTGAGCTGTTTTGATATCGGCGTCGGCGTAATATAGCATAGTCGCGTAAGTGTGCCGAAACAGGTGAGGCGTAATGTCGTCGGCGATGGCGATTATCTTCACGCAATGCGTTTTCCATCTTCACCCTTGACCCGTTTAATGCCGCCACCTGCTGCACGGTTAAGACAGTTGTGATCTTTCCCCAAAACCTGCGGAAAGCGGCCTCAGACATAACCTTACTCGCGGCTGATGGAAATACATAAATACTATCTGTCACAGTTGGTAAATAGGATTCTAAAACTCGGATGAATACATCGGGGATCGGTATTGTTCTAAACCCAGCATCAGATTTAGGACTGGGCTTGATTTCTGGCTTATTGTTTTTAAAAATCAAACTTTTATCAATATACATCTTGCGCGCCTTCATGTCAATATCTTTTTTAGTGAGCGCAAGAGCCTCGCCCCGGCGGACGCCAGTGTACAACAAAAAATATAGAAATGCTCTGCATTTTATGTCTAAATCGGCCGTTTCAATTAACCTTTTTTCATCGGCTGTCAATGCTCTTTTCTGTGGCATATGAATTTTTGGCAGTTCTATGTCTTTGCAGACATTTTTATATATGTAATCATTCTTAATCGCCTGTTCAAGAATCTGCCCAAGGGTAGTCTTTATGATCTCCAAGGTTCTGGTTGACCCCTTATCGGCCAGAGCATTTATCGTCTTTTGAACGCGGCACGCCTTTAAATCCCTCAGCTTAATAACGCCAACGGCTGGTACAATATGCGTTTTAACAGCATTCTCATACATTTAGTACATCTTATACTCTTTGTCGATTTTGTAAGTCTCAAGCCAATTTTCAGCCCATTTTTTGACCGTCAGCCCTTCGTCATTGACAATAATGCCTCGCTCAAGCTCTAACCGGAATCGCGCAATGATCTTCGCATATCTATGTTACGGAGCCAGCACAAAATACAACGCCAAATAATCGCAAAATAATTCCTACATAATTTGCGTTAAGGAACCGCCTATGGTACAATATACTTGTAGGTTGGCTCCGTTTTCCATCTTGGGAGGGAAGCCTGTTGTACATTGTCGAACGATGTGGTCGTCCGCCCGTACATCGTCTGTGGGCATTCCGTATACTGTATCCGGCAGCCGCCAGATACAGATATTCGCCAATTAAGCCAATTAAGCCAATTAATAAAATGAGGGCGATTGAATATGTCTAAGAGATTTTGGGGTTTGACAGCCGCCGCCGTGTTTTTATCAGTTTCGCTCAGCGGCTCAAGCTATGCCTATGTGGCCGCCGGTTCTGACATTGACCCGGTACCCGGCGGCATGTATGCCAGCCCTGACGATACAATCGCCATCAGTTCCGAGTCTATTGATCAGCATGAGGCTATCGCCATCTTAAACTCTACTGTGTACAAGATATCGTCCGGCGATATCGGCGGGTACTACCTGAGCGGAGATACGCTTGTAGTCGTTACGCTGGACAATTCCCCCGACGCCGGCTAAATAAGCAATACAATAAACGCCAAAAAAATGATCATGGATACCCTGAACGCCGACAAAGATCTGAACAGCGGCAAAATAAAATTCAAAAAAGGCGTATTCAGCCTCGCTCAATTGAGAGCGGTCAGCGATTATATTTTTTCCAGATGCTCTTATTATACAGGATTTAGAGGCTGCGGGGTATCTGATGATACGAATACGGTACAGGTGGATTTGATAACTAAGAAATTTACGGACGAAGGCCAGATTCAAGAACTTGAAAATACCATCATCAATGACGTTCGGGATAATTTTAATTTCAAAGATAAGGATTTGAGCAAAATTATATCTTTCAGATTTACCGAAGAATTTCATCTCGTATGAGGCTGCAGAGATACCTCGCGGCCTGCGGCGTCGCCTCCCGCCGGAAATGCGAGGAGCTGATAAGCGCGGGGCGCGTGCGGGTAAACGGCGCGGCGGCGGGGCTCGGATCATCGGTTTCAGAGGATGATGCGGTCACATTGGACGGCGCGCCGGTTGCCGCGGAGCGCGAGCTCGTCTATATAATGCTGCACAAGCCGAAGGGCTGCGTCACCACCGTTTCCGACCAGTTCGGGCGCAAGACCGTCATGGATTATATAAGCGGCGTCCCTTGCAGGATCGCGCCCGTCGGCCGGCTGGATTACGGCACAAGCGGGCTGCTGCTGCTGACCAACGACGGCATATTCGCCAACGATCTGACGCATCCGAGCCGCAGGGTCCCGAAGACGTATATAGCGTCCGTTTCCGGCCGCCTGGGCAAGGACGCGCTCAGCCGGCTCAGAAGCGGCGTCCGCATACCCGATAAATCCGGTGAGGTGCTCACGGCGCCGGCCAAGGCGCGCGTCCTCGGGGACGGCAGCCGTTTGAGGGCGGAGAACGCGGCGGAAATGACCGCGGTGGAGATCACCATAACCGAGGGGCGCAACAGGCAGGTGCGGAAGATGTTTTCCGCCGTCGGGCATGAGGTCATAGATTTAAAGCGCGTTGCCATCGGGCCGCTTTCCCTCGGCGGGCTGGCCTGCGGGCAGTTTCGCCGCCTGACCGCCGTAGAGGTGGAGGGTTTGAGGGATTACCTCAAATCCAGTCCCCATAATTAAACGCATGTTTGCCCCGGAATCCCGGGATATTTGTATTGACAACCCGTTTTTGCGTTGATATACTGAAACCATCGCAAAACATTATTGGGCGCTGAAAGTCAAAAAAGCCAAAAAATGTTAAGGAAAGCTGAGATGGAGATAGAGAATATTATCGCGTATACGTTGACGTTCCAGCATGGCGCCGAGGAAATCGGCGTCGTTTTTTCGGTTAGCCGCTGCTGCGCCGAAAAAGAACGCGGCGCCGGCCTTTTGGATTCAAATCAGGAATTTTTGAATCAATTTTTGAATCAATTTTTTAATCAAAAAGAAAAGGAACATATCAAGACATTTAAATACGAGAAAAGACTGAGGTCCTTTCTGCTGGGGAGGCACGCGGCGAAGATAGCGGTGGGCAAACTGATAAACTCACAGAAATACAGTCAGATCGTCATTGAAAACGGGGTTCTGCATCAGCCGGTCGTGTATCTATGTGAAAATACATACAGAGACGGCGGCGCGCGAATAAGCATCTCCCACAGCGATTGGGAGGGAGCCGCGCTGGCGTACCCCCAAAAGGCCGTTATGGGGATCGACATCGAGAGGATCGATTCCGAAAAAGACAGGCTAATCCTTAAAATAATCACCCCGGCGGAAAGAGAAATGGTTCACAAAAGCGCCGGCGACGCCCATGACCTGCTGGCCTTGCTGTGGTCCGCGCGCGAGGCTCTTTCAAAGTGCGTAAACACGGGTTTTACGGTTCCCATGGAATACTTTGAAATAAAGGATGTGGCCGTCGATCAAAATATGTATGCCGGCGCTTTCAAAAATTTCTTTCAGTACCGCTTCACCGGGATTAAATGGAGAGGCTGTATAATCACGCTCGTTTATCCTAAAAAAATGGTGTTGGACGCCGAAAGCGAATCGTTTTTGAAATCTCTGGCATAATTCTAGCCAATGGCACAAAATGGGCCGCCGCCTTTTCGCATATCGGAATATACTAAGGTTATATTTATTACTCAGTCGCAATCAGATATTGACGGATAGCATCGGCTTTGGAGGGGAAATTAATATGGAGGACATACTGAGATTGGCCAAAAGGATATCGGAGGCACTGGCGGACTGCGAATATTACAAGAAATGCGCGGCGGCCCGGGCGGCGCTGGTCCCGGACGAGGTCGTCTCCGCCAAGCTGTTTGGGTTTTGCAGGCAGCGGATGGTGATAAGCGTCAAGCACGCCAACGGCGAAAACGTCACTTTTGAGGAGGAGCGGGAGATATCCCGCGTCTACGCGGAACTCATGTTGAATAAGGACGCCCGCTCATATTTGGAGAATGAGAGAGAGCTCTTAAGCCTCGCGGCCAAAGTGCACGGCGTCATCGACAGCGGCGTTTATCTCGAGCTGTGTTGACATAGGGATAAATTTGGCATGTAAATAAATGCAAAAAATATTGAAAAAACGTCATAATATACTATAGCGGCCTCAAATTAAGTATCGGGAGAGGCCTCTATAGTTTTTTTGTCGCCAAGTCTCTGTTCGGTTGTCAATTGACAGATTTAACAGATTCGCGTTTTCAGAAATCGCCGGCGGGAGCTATCGCTAAATGAAACATAAGAACCTGATCATCGGCATAATCATCATCGCCATCGTCCTGATCTTTATCATCCCGCCCCCGGCGCCGCTGATGGACTTTCTTTTGATGCTGAGCATCGCCGTCGCGCTGATCATCATCCTGAACGCCCTGTACGCCAGGGAGGCGCTGGAGATGTCCTTTTTCCCGACTCTCCTGCTGATCGTCACGCTGTTTCAGGTGGCGCTGAACATATCCTCGACGCGCCTGATACTGGGCACGGGCTATGCCGGCGAGGTCATCATGACCTTCGGCAGCTTTGTGGGCGGCAAGAACATCGTCGTCGGGGCCATAGTGTTCGCCATTATCACCATAATCAACTTCATGGTAATCACCAAGGGCTCCGAGCGCGTGGCGGAGGTCACGGCGCGCTTCACGCTGGACGCCATGCCCGGCAAGCAGATGGCCATCGACGCCGATCTGAACACCGGCCTGATTAACGACGTCGAGGCCAAGGCGAGGCGCAAGAAGATACAGGACGAGGCCAATTTCTACGGCGCCATGGACGGCGCCAGCAAGTTCGTCAAAGGCAATGCCGTGGCGGGTATACTGGTCGTGTTCATAAACTCCATCGGGGGCATCGCCCTCGGCGCGACGGGCATCGCCACGGGGCAGCCGCTGAGCCTGGCGGACGCCGCGCAGCTTTACACCACGCTGACCATCGGCGACGGCCTGGTGTCCCAGATACCCGCGCTGTTGATCTCCGTGGCCACCGGCCTCATCGTCACCAAGGCCACGAATGAATCGGATATTGGCTCCACGCTGACCGATCAGTTGTTCGGCCAGCCGCTGGTCATATATATATGCGGCGGCGTGCTGGCGCTTCTGGGGCTTTTTACCCCCCTGCCGTGGTATTTCTTTATACCCTTCGGCCTCTTTCTCATATTCTGCGCCAATCAGATATCCAGGCGGCAGCGCATCCGGGAGATCGATGAGGAGATGCGCTCGGAGGAAGAGCAGGCGGAGGAAGTCCGCAAGCCGGAGAACGTGGTCTCCCTGCTGAACGTCGATCCCATCCTGCTGCTTTTAGGCTACGGCCTCATACCGCTGGTGGACGCGGCGCAGGGTGGGGATCTCCTGGACCGTTTCGTCATGATCCGCCGCCAGATAGCTATTGAGCTGGGCGTCATCGTGCCGGTCATACGCCTGAGGGACAACATCAAGCTCAACCCCAATCAGTACCGCATCCTTATAAAGGGCGTGGAAGTGGCGGAGGGCGAGATATTATTTGATCATTACATGGCCATGAACCCGGGGTACGTCGAGGAGGAGATAGACGGCATTGAGACCGTCGAGCCGTACATGGGCCTGCCTGCCCTCTGGATAACGGAGGCCCAGCGCGAGCGCGCGGAGGCCCTGGGTTATACCGTGGTCGATCCGCCCGCCATCATCGCCACGCACCTCACGGAGATAGTCAGGAGCCATCTGCACGAGCTGCTGACCCGCCAGGACGTGCAGACCCTCATAGACAACCTAAAAGAGACCAACTCCATTATCGTGGACGAGCTGGTGCCGAAGCTCATGTCCGTGGGCGAGATACAGAAGGTCCTGGCCAATCTGCTGCGCGAGGGCATCTCCATCAGGGATCTGCTGACCATCCTGGAGACCCTGGCGAACCACGCGCAAGCCACCCGCGACACGGACATGCTGACGGAATACGTCCGGCAGGCGCTGCGGCGGGCCATCTCAAAGCATTACCTGAACAATGAGGTCAACAGCGTCATCACGCTGGACCCCCAGCTTGAGCAGCAGATCATGGAGAATATACAGCAGACCGAGCAGGGCTCATACCTGGCCCTTGACCCCAAGACGACGCAGAGCGTGTACGATAACCTCAGCACGCAGATGGGCAAGCTCACCGCCATGGGGCTGCAGCCCATCATTCTGGCCTCGCCCGTCGTGAGGATATATTTCAAGCGCCTCGTGGAACAAGTCGCGCCGGATCTGGTGGTGCTCTCATACAATGAGCTGGAGCCCTCCGCGGAGGTGCAGTCCATAGGCATGGTTGGGGCGGGATAGGAAATAGAGGTTAGAGGCTAGAGGTTAGAGGCTAGATAGCGCCGGGGGACGGGTATCGGCCTGACCTCAGGGATTTCGTATCCCGTAGGGGCGGACGACCCTGTCCGCCCGTAAAACTAAAGATTTCCAATAATTACAGGTTAGCCTGACGCGCGGAGCGCATCCTCACAGTAGGCCGGGTTTTCGCCATTATCGATATAGGCGCGGGCGGACAGGGTCGTCCGCCCCTACAATGGCTGGGCCAGCCCCGATTGTCCGCCGGACTCGTACTGTTTCTCGGTGAGGTTGACATAAATCGGCTGTCCGCCATTGGTGCATGCGGATAAACAAAAAATTTCGCTGCGTCTACGTATTCCGGATGTACGCTGATTTATGCAATAACGTGAGTTCGACTGACTTTTTTTAGCGAAATTCAGCAAAGCCGAGTCTTCGTATCCCGTAGGGGCGGACGACCCTGTCCGCCCGTTGAATTAAAAGCGTCCTATAATTACAGCTTTGAGGACGCGGTCAGCCATTTCGTCCGCCTTTCAGGCGGTACTAAGTCTTCCGGCTTTAGCCGGTTGTAGTGTAAGCGAGCAATAGAACTCACGTTCAATAACAAAAATTAACCGTATGACGTGAATTCGACATATTTTTTCTGTATACACACAGTAAAGTCAGGGATTTCGTATCCCGTAGGGGCGGACGACCCTGTCCGCCCGCGGGACTAAAGGTTTACAATGATTACAGGTTAGCCTGACGCGCGGAGCGCATCCTCACAGTAGGCCGGGTTTTCGCCATTATCGATATAGGCGCGGGCGGACAGGGTCGTCCGCCCCTACAGCGGTGCTGGGCCAGTCCCGCCGTACGCTGGGCTCACAGCATTCGGTTCCATAGCGAAACAGTCAAGACCGCTGCGGCGCTGTTCTTATCCGGCCTCCAACCTCCAACCTCTAATTTGTAGGGCGGGGCTCTGCTCCCGCCGCCGTACAGCCAAATATAACGCGGCCAGAGAATGGTACACTTGCGGCGGCAGTCTTTTGTCCAGCTTCTAGCCTATAGCTTCTAGCCTCTAGTCCGATTGGGGTATGATCGATGAAGATTGTCAAGTTTGAGGGCAAAACCGAGCGGGAGGCGCTGGATAAAGCCCGCGCGGGGCTCGGGCGGGACGCCGTCATCCTCAGTACAAAAAAAGTCCCGCCGCGCGGCTTCTTCGCGTTTCTGCGCCACGGCACCTTTGAGCTCTCGGCCGTTTACGATGAGGCGGACCGCGACGAGGCCTCCGATAAAACGCCCGCCTTAGAAAACCGGCCCGCCGGGCCCGCGCCCAACATAGAGCTCAATGAATTCCAGCAGAAGATACGCGAGATTTTGGCCGCCCCGCCGGATACAGCCGCCGCCGCGCCCATAGGCCCCGCGCCGGACATAACGGCAGGCGGCATATCCGGCGCCGGTCAAAACGGCCGGCCGGCGGATCCGGTTCCGGAATACCTTAAAACACCGTCCGTTCAGGCCGCGTATCCAAATATCGGGCGCGCGGCGGCGGATAACGGCGCGGCGGTGCGCAGGCTCCAGGACAGGCTAGACGACACGCAGGAGCTGTTGAAAAAGGTCTTCGCCAGGCTTCAGGCCGTCCAGGGGAACGGCGCGCCCGGCGCCGGGCGGTATTCAAACGGCCTCCTGCAATTCTTCTATGAATCCCTGACCACGCGCGGCGTCGCCGGGGATATCGCGGAAGCCATGCTGTCAGAGGCCGTCCTGGTGGACGAGGGGGAGCTGGATATCGGGTTATTGGTAAAAATAGTGTACAATACCATCCTGAACGCGCTGGGGGACCCGGAGACCATACCGCCCAAAAAGGCGCAGCCGGAAAACGCCGGGGGCGGCGCGCGCCTAATCGCGTTTATCGGGCCGACGGGCGTCGGCAAGACGACGACCATCGCCAAGCTGGCGGCGCGCTTTATCTTTGACGAACACGTGAAGCTGGGCATGGTGACCGCCGATACTTACAGGATCGCGGCGGTTGAGCAGCTCAGGACCTACGCCGAGATTTTAAATATTGAGCTCAGGGCCGCCTACGACAGGCAGGATATGGAACGGCATATTTCCGAGCTCAAGCCACTCTGCGACCTGATCCTCATCGACACGGCGGGGCGCTCCCACAAAAACGCGCGGAATCTGGACGAGTTGGCGGAAATACTGGGCCCCGCGGCCGATTGCGAGAAATACCTGGTTTTGAGCGCCGCCACAAAAAATGAGGACCTATTGGATATCGTCGGGACTTACAGCTCGCGCTTTGACTTCAGGATCATCTTCACAAAACTGGATGAGACGCTTGAAATAGGCCCCATCCTCAATACCTGCTATATGACGGGGGCGAAACTGTCCTACGTCACCGACGGCCAGAATGTTCCCGGCGACATATCCGTGTTTGACCCGGAAAAGCTGGCGCGGACCCTGCTCGGATTGGCGTGAGCGCGGCGGGCCGGATCGCTTCGCGCGTCGGCGTCTGAGGGGCTTAAAGTCATTGAGCGCTCGCAGTGACGGCGCGCGCTCAATATTTATCCGTATTTGATTCCATTAACGCATGCCGGACTGGGAGGCGGGCCCTTGATCGATCAGGCGGAAAAGCTCCGCAACATGGCCAGGATATTCAATGACGGGCCCAAAAGCGCGCCGCGAAAGCGCGCGGGCCTCGCGGGGGGCGCCAGGGTCATCACGGTCTCCAGCGGCAAAGGCGGCGTCGGTAAGACGAACTTTGCCGTAAACCTGGCGGTACAACTGTCCAAAAGGGGCGTGCGCGCCGTCGTCATCGACGCGGACTTCGGGCTCGCAAATGTAGAGGTATTGCTGGGCGTCGCCCCCGGGCGCTCACTGTCAGATGTACTGACGGGCGGCCTGACCATGCGGCAGGTCCTCACGGACGGGCCCTGCGGCGTCAAATTCATCTCCGGCGGGTCCGGGCTCGGGCAGCTCTCCGATATCTCCGACAGACAGCTCGAATACATCATGGAGAACCTAAGCTTTTTGGATACGGTCGCCGATATAGTAATTGTAGACACAGGCGCGGGCATTTCCAAAAATGTCGTCAATTTTATCGAGGCTTCCGGCGAAGCCGTTCTGATAACGACGCCCGAACCCACCAGCATTGCGGACGCGTACTCCGTCTTGAGGACCGTGGCCAACCGCGCCGGCGCCCCGCCCAGCTTTAAGATCGTCGTGAACCGCGCGGAGAACAGGGCGGAGGGGGCGGAGGTCTATAACAAGCTGAACGCGGTCTCGCGGCGCTTCTTAAACCTGCCGCTTGAGAGCCTCGGCGTGATATTGGCGGATCAGAACGTGGTGCGGGCGATAAGGTCCCAGCAGCCGTTTTCCGTATGTTTCCCCAATACGCCCGCGGCGAAATGTCTTGAGCAGATCGTCTCAAGGCTGACGGAGGCCGGGCCTTCGGGGCGCGGTTCTTCAAAGCCGGATGAGGGCGTCCGGGGTTTTGTGAAGCGCCTTTCGTTGGTTTTTAAATGACCGGTTTTCAAATGACGGGTTTTCAAATGACACTATAGGGTGGCTTGCATATGCTCAAGGATTTGGTGAAAGCGGGCGTGCGCGCCGAGATCACGCCGGGCGCGGACGCGGACAAGGTATACATCAGCCGCGTGAAGGAAATACTCGACGAAAAGCAGATCGTCATGTACGCGCCCCTGCTGTATGGGCGCGTGGCAATACTGCCCATTGATAAGCCGTTTTCATTCCTGTTCTTCCCGGAAAGCGGTATGCTGAGCTTTGACGGCCTGGTAAAGGGCTATAAAAAAGAAGAGGGCATCGACCTCATGCTGGCGCTGCTGACGTCGGAAGGCCAGCGCACGCAGCGCCGCAACTTTTTCCGTTACCCCTGCGTGCTGCCCCTGAAATTCTCCGTCCTGGACGAGGACGCCCCACCCGGCGACGAATCGGTCATAAGGGATATGCGGGAGGGCGTCGTGAAGGATCTGGGGGGCGGGGGGATGCGCTTCGTCTCCAATGTGCAGATCCAGGAGGACGACAGGCTGAATTGCGTCATCATGCTGGAAAGCGGATTCTTTCTGGCTATAGTGAAAGTTATAAACGCCCGGCGCCTCTCCGACGCGCCGTATAGATATCAGTACCGCTGCTCCTTTGTGGGCCTGCTGAAAGAGGAGCAGGAGAAAATAGTCAAGTTTGTGCACAACGAGCAGCTCAAATTCATACGCAAAAGATAAAAATATTTGCGGGTGGTCATATGTCAGGAATCGAGTATTTGAACAGCATGTCCATATCCGCCCTGAGCGAGATCGCCAGCATCGGCTGCGGCAACGCCGTCAGCGCGCTGTCCCGGCTCTTGAACAGGCGCATAGACATGTCCGTCCCCCTCGTGAATATTTTGGACTTTAAGGATATCGCCAATTTTATCGGCGGAGGCGAGGCCGCGGTCGTCGGGGTCTTTGTGGGCATATCGGGCGATATCAACGGCATGATGATGTTCCTTTTAAAGCGGGATTCCGCCGAGACGCTGCTCCGTGAGCTTTTGGCACCGGATCAGACCTCAAGCCGGACTCTGTCCCCCGCCGGGCGGGACCCGCTCGATATGACGGAGCTGGAGCTTTCCGCGCTTACGGAGATAGGCAGCATCCTCTCCGGCTCTTATCTGAGCGCCCTCGCCGGATTGATAGGCAAGAAGATATCCAGGAGCGTGCCGTCCGCGGCCGTCGACATGGCAAACGCCATCCTCAGCGTGCCCGCTATCGAATTTGGCAAGGCGGCGGACAAAGTGCTCTTTATCGAGTCCGTATTCAGGACTGACGATATCGACGTCTCCGGTTATTTCATGCTGGTGCCGGACATGCCGTCGCTGGAATCCCTGCTTAAGTCCCTGGGGGTCGGCGCCTGAATATGGATGACATGATCCTTGTCGGCATGGCGGATCTGAACGTGACCAAGAGCCCCGGCGCGCTGACGACGCTGGGCCTGGGCTCCTGCATCGGCATCGCCCTGTACGACGGCGCCGTCAAGGTCGCCGGCCTGGCGCACATCATGCTGCCCAGCAGCGAACAGATCGTCAACAACTCCAATGTCGCCAAATTTGCCGATACCGCCGTCGTCAGGCTATTAAACGATATGTCCCGGCTCGGCGCGAACAAGGGCAATATCAAGGCCAAGCTGGCGGGCGGCGCGCAGATGTTCGCGTATAACTCCACAAATGAGCTCATGCGCATCGGCGCGCGCAACATAGAGGCGGCGCGCGCCGTTCTCGGCCAGTTGCGCGTGCCCATAATCGCGGAGGACGTCGGCAACACATACGGCAGGACGGTCGAACTGTATGCGGAGGACGGGCGTTTTCTGATAAAGACCATAAACCACGGCAATAAATATATCTAGGGTGACACATGTGTTTGAAAAATTTTTGTTTGAAAAGCTGCAGTATATCATCGCCATCGTCGCCGCGGTACTGATCACGGCTTTCTCGATCTATAGGCGCGTCGGGATCGTGCAGTTCGTGCCGCGCCTGATCATTGTGATAATATTTTTCTATCTTGTTGGAATAATAGCAAAGAAGCTGATAAGGACCATTGTCCCGGAGTCCGCCGATGACCGTACCGGCGGCGGCTCAGACGGCGGAGCGGATGACGGGAATAAAATTTAACGGGAGGCTGTTTTATGGCTGTATCAGATGAGGTCTGGGCGGAATACGCGAAGACGCGCAGCAACGCGCTTAAGGATGAGATAATAACGGAGTACGCGCCGCTGGTCAAGAACGTCGCCGGCAGGATAAGCATGCAGGTCGGCCAGTTCACGGATTATGACGATCTGGTCGGTCACGGCGTGTTCGGCCTGATCGACGCCGTCGATAAATACGACTCGCAGAAGGGCGTAAAGTTTGAGACATACGCCTCTTTCAGGATCAGGGGCGCCATAATTGACAGCATCCGCAAGGCGGACTGGATCCCGCGCTCTTTGAGGCAAAAAAAAAGCTCTTTGAGCAGGTGTATTCCCGCCTGGAAGACGAATTAGGCAGGGAGCCCAGCGACGCGGAACTGGCGAAGGAAATGGACCTGGACTTGGATTCCGTACGCGACATGCTTAAAAAGACCTCGATCGTGTCCCTTGTCTCACTGGACGATTTTTTGGAGCAGAACCATGAGCAGGACACCTCCTCCCGCTTTGGCGCGGAGCTGGAAACGCCGGAGACCGAATACGAGAAGCGGGAGCTAAGGGAGTCCCTCGCCGCGGCCATCGACAGGCTCTCGGAAAAGGAAAAGCAGGTCATCACGCTGTATTATTATGAGGAGCTGACCCTGAAAGAGATCAGCGCCATCATGGGCGTTTCGGAATCGCGCATATCGCAGATACATTCAAAGGCGGTCGTAAAACTGAGGGGCAAGCTCAAGAACGCCCAGGCGGTCGCTTTCTGACGTCTACCGGCTAAAGCCGGTAGACAAACTGCCGCCTGAAAGGCGGGAGCTGCGCGTCAAGCGCGCGAGCCCTCCACAGTACTCGCGCCGCGGCGATGTTGTTTATTTATAAAGCCGCATGATCAGCTATTCTTTATTTGCGTGCACTACGGATGTAATGCCAATTCCAATCATGAACCATTGCCATGAAGGGGAGTGAAGCGCCAGGAGGCGCTGAACGTTCTGACCTGACACGGGAATGCTTGATGCTGGAATTGGTATAACTGATTTATATAAAGAAATTACATGAACGATTAATTTTCGTGGCAGTTCCAAAACTCAAAGGTTCGCGGGCGGCGGAGGCCACCCCCGCGAATGGACTATTAAAGGCGGTGAGGGAGTCCGGTGATATTACAATATAATGAAAAACTGGCCATAGACGTCAGGGAAAACGACGGTGTATACGCCGTCGTCAAATGCCCCTCTCCCTCGGACAGGCTGGCGAGGCATGAGATCTACGGGGCCATCGAGCTGTACGGCATAACGGGGATCGACACCGCGGCCGTAAACGAGCTCCTAAACGCGCCGGGCCCGCGCGCGGAAAAAAGGATATCCGCCCAGGCGTCCGTATACCAGGCGCCCGAAACCGTAAGCGTCAAAACTGACGAGGAAGGCAGCGCAGCGTACCTGGTGTTCAAACAGGCCGTAAACGGCGGCGCCACGCTGTCGGAAGCGGACATACGCGCCGAGATCGCCGGGGCGGGCATAGTGTTCGGCCTGATGGACAAAGAGATTCGGGATGTGGCGAGAAACCGCCTGCCCAACATAAAATACCTGATCGCGGAAGGAAAAAAGCCGGTAAACGGAACGGACGGACATCTGGTCTATCATTTCGATACGGGCCGCAAGACCTTCGCACCGAAGGAACTGCCGGACGGGCGCGTGGACTTTAAGGAGATGAACCGTTTCGACACGGTATTCGAGGGGCAGACGCTGATAACGACAGTGGACGCCGCCCCCGGCCAGGACGGCATGAACGTCTTTGGCACCGTCATGGCGTACAGGCCCGGCAAACCCGCGAAACCGCTGCCGCGCGGAAAGAACACGCGCACGGACGCGGATGAGAAGACGCTTTATGCCGCCGTCGGCGGGCTGCTGATCGCGTCGGGCTCAAAGCTGGACGTCTCCCCGGTATTGGAGATCCCGGGGAACGTGGATACGGCGGTGGGCGACGTCAGCTTCAACGGCACGGTGATCATCCGGGGCGGCGTGCTCACCGGCTATACCGTCACCGCCACGGGCAATATCGAGGTATTTGGCATAGTCGAGGGCGCCAGGCTCCATTCCGACGCCGATATCATACTGCACGGCGGCGTCCACGGGCAGGACAAGGCCGTAATATGCGCGCGCGGCGACATCTTCGCCGGGCACGCGGCCAACTGCGTGTTTGAGACGAACCGCAACATGTTCGCCGACAGCCTGCTGCAATGCGATGTCAATTGCATGGGCAATCTGCGGCTCGCGGGCAAGCGCGGGCTCCTTGTGGGCGGCAAGGTCATGGTCGGCGGGGATGTGGAGCTGAAATCCGTGGGCTCCCCCATCGTCCCCTACACGGAGATACACATCGGCAACGACCCCAAAAAGGTCGAGGAGTTCCGGAAAATCATGGCGGAACTGAATTCTTACCGCAAGGAATACGACGAGATGTCAAAGACTGTGGACACCCTCACCGCCCTGGGGAATCAGGCCCCGCTCCCGGATGAGAAAAAGAGCGCGCTCCTGAGGGCGCTGCACGGAAAGATCGCACTGCGGCAGAATCTTGTGAGCCTGCAGGAGCAGATAGCCGCGATAACGCCGCTGTTGGAGCACCGCCGGGGCAGGCTGATCGTTAAGGACCTGATACGGGCCGGGGCAAAAGTCGTCATCGGCGACGCCTCTACATATATACGTGAGGACAGCCGGCACTGCAGGATACGCAATGTTGATTCAAAGATAGTCATCGAACCGCTGCTATAGCCGTTACGGCTCTTTGGCGGCAAAAGAGAGGAGGGGAGCGGCGTGTCAATACGTCCGGCGGATATGCAGGCAATGGTACAGCAGAGCGGGGATATCGCCCGCATGAACAATTCCAACGGCCGCGGCGGCAACATGTCCAGCGTGATGCAGCAGCAGTTTGCGGAGCAATTTCAAAAAGAGGTCAAAATAGAGGACCGGCAGATCGCCGGCATGAAAAAAGCCGAGGGCGGCCGGGTCGATAAGGATCGCGAAAAGGCCCCCGATAAACGGAAAAAACGGCGCGATAAAGCTGATAAAGGCGGCGGCGATACGGCCAAGGACGGCAAGAAGCCGGGAAAGCGCATGGAGGCGGGCGATATGAGCATTCTGGACATAAGGGTCTGATACTGTTTCTTTATATAAGGTAGTGTTACATCCGGCAAGATTTTATAGAACGCTGTAGGGGCAGACCTCGTGTCTGCCCGCAGACCGGGCGGAGACAAGCTCAGCCCCTACTACATTTTATCGCCGGATGAAATAGTAGACATAAATCAGCTATCCTCCATTGGCGCGCGCAGACCTGCGAACAAAAGGATTTCGCTGTGTCTGCGCGCATTCCGGATGTACGCTGATTTATGTC
>JGI20166J26741_10552225_pt1 | contig 15712 bp, 12 predicted proteins | sample TergutCu122P5_FD_26741 | JGI IMG/M metagenome (IMG submission 26741)
CGAGATTTTGCGATAAGAGGAGCTTCCACTTCCAACTTGACTACGTTTTCGGAAAGAAACTCTTTTTTTATAATTTTATTCATTTATTAAAGATACTGTTTTTGTTCAATGAAATGAGACGGCAAAAGTAATGAAAAAAAAGAATTAATCAAAAAGGAAATTGTAGCGAAGGGTACCAACAATCGCGGTCGGTCTAATGCTTCTCTAAGCCTCAGAGAATAGGCGTCAAAGTTGTTCACTGCATGGTAAAATATAAAAACGACAATCTGAAATGCCCCGTTCGCACCTTTTTTATTTAAAAAGTAGTATCTTTGTGCCTTCCAAATCGGGAGTATTTAAATAATTTTCAAAATCGAATGGCATTAAAATTCCTGAGCTTAGCCAGTGGCAGTAGTGGAAACTGTTATTTTGTCGGGACAGACAATTATGGAATTCTGATTGATGCAGGGATTAGCATTAGATCCCTGAAAAAGGGATTGAAAGAAAAGGGAATTGCCATAGAACAAATCATGGCGGTGTTCGTCACTCACGAGCATACCGATCATATCCGGTCGGTCGGATGTTTGGGTGAAAAATATGGAATACCGGTTTTTACTACCGAAAAGATTCATCAAGGAATCAACGACAGCCCATTTACAGACGTAAAACTCTACACTTCGCGACGGATTATCGAAAAAGAAATTGCCGTTTACATCAAAGACTTAAAAATTACTGCGTTCGACGTACCGCACGACGCAACCGAATGCGTCGGTTATCTGGTTGCCTATAAACAGCATAAATTGGTGTTGGCGACCGATGTGGGACATATCAATGAAAAAGTGGGCGAATATATCCGCACCGCAAATCATTTGGTTATTGAGGCAAATTATGATCGCGAAATGTTAATCAACGGCAAATATCCGCCTTTCTTGAAAGGGCGAATTTCTAATGGGAGCGGTCATTTGAGCAATTCCGAAGCAGCCGATTTTCTTGCCGCTAATTTCGATTTACACCTTAAAAATATATGGCTTTGCCATTTAAGCAAAGACAACAACCATCCCGAATTAGCCTGTAAAACAGTCGAGATGGCTATGCAACAATATGGCATCCGAATTGGTAAAGATGTGAATCTGATTGCCTTGAAGCGGACAATACCCTCAGAAATGTTTATCCTCGATTCTTTGTGAGCGTCATTAAAAATAAATCAATTCTTTCGAAAGATTATTCAGATATTCGATTTGCTTATTAATAAATTCTGCTTGAAGAATTTCGTTAGATAATGTGATCAAAATTGAATATTTTTTGATAGATTCGATCCATCTTTTCTGCATTCTGCAAATTTCCTGATTAACAATACAAATGGAGTTAACCGGATGCATCCAGTACAACGAAGCGATGTTTCCGTCAAAAGTAGCGACATTGGTGTTTGATTCAATATCCAGCAGCGAAAAATAATAATTTGAAGCGGCTCCATACTCATTACTGCCGGTTTGCATAACAATTTCCATATTTTTCAGCAAGAGGATCAGTTCATCTTTCAGAATAGCAATATCTTCATCGGTAATAAGTTTGCGGTTGTAATAATATTGAATTTCCCGCACGATATTCTGATAAATATCCCGGTCTATAATGTAATGCACATTGAAAATATTCGGTTTCAAAATCCTGAATTGCTGGCGGATCGCATTAATTTCCGGTGGAATAACCGTTTCAGCAAAGGGATCATTCAGGGAAATATTATATGTTTGATGTTTCCAATTGTAATAATACAGCTTGAACAGATGCTCAAAACCGATTAACGATGACAGACTGAGCCGGTTGAGAACAACATAGACTTCTTTGTCTTGTGCATTGCTTACCAATTCAACATATTTGTAATATTCTTGAATCATTGCCAAAAAAGATTCTTCATGGTTTGCAGTGCTATTCACCTGCAAATCCAAAAAGATACGTTCTTCTTTATTTTTCCCAATGATTTCATCAACAGAGAAATCCAGCTCAAGAGCCAGTTTTGTAATTTCTTCAAAAGTGAATGGTATTTCACTTCTCATTCTGCGATAAGCCGATTCTTTCCCAATATTTAACAACTCTGTCAGGAATTCAATGGGCTTTATGTTCTCAGGAATGCTTTCGATAATTCTCTCAGCAAGCAGATCATTTTGTTTTCCTCTCATTGTGATTCGCGTATAAAGTTTTTATTATTAATAATTGTTACAAAGGTAAGCATATAATTTGAAATAATCAAAAAATATACATAATTTTATTCATAAATTGCATTTTTTCCACAAAATTACTCCCAATAAAGGTATAAACAAATAAAAGCTGAATAAAAAATTAATTTTCAAGCAAAAATTGGATAATGCATGCGTTGTTTTTCTTTAAATGAACCGGATAGAAGGAATCTTGTTTTAACATTATATTTAAAGTGGTTCCGGATAAAAGTTCTTCAGCCGACCGAATGCAAGTTTCGTTTATTTCGAAACAGGCGAAAACGTGTTCCGGAATGAAAATTTGCGTATCTATATCTTTGTCGTCGAAATTCACGGCAATCAGCAAAAGTTCATTTTCTGCACAGCGCATGAAAGCAAACTGTTTGTCGGGATTGAAAGCGGTAGAAGACGGATTCACATACATCAAATCGAAGAATTTCCCCTCACGGATGGCAGGGGAGGCGTTGCACAAATGGAGTAGCCGGATGTAAAAATCCCGCAGGCGCGTTTGCTCGGATGTTAAAGCCTCTGAGTTGATTTTTCCATGGTTATACCAGTTTCGCAGGGATTCGACGCTCCAGTAATCGAAAATGGTCGTGCGTCCGTCTAACCCGCTAAATCCTTCGGCATCCATCCCTCGCTCGCCTAATTCCTGACCGGCATATATCATCATGGGATTTTTGTATAAAGCGGCAGAAACGACCAAAGCCGGAATCGCTTTCCATGCGTCGCCCGCAAAAAAGTCGGATGCTATCCGCTGTTCATCGTGGTTTTCGAGGAAATTAAGCATTTGCGCATGAATGTCTTCAACTGTTTGCCAGCAGCGGGTAAGCGCCAGCGCCGACTGGTTTCCGCAGACTATTGCCCGCAGGGTATCGTACAATCCCACCTTGTTGTAGAGATAGTCAAATGATCCTTTCCAAAGATAATTCCGGTATTGATTCGGGTCATAGACTTCGGCAATGAACAGAATATCCGGAAATTCCCGTTTCAAACGGGGGATAGTCCATTCCCAAAATTCGACAGGAACCATTTCTGCCATGTCGCACCGGAAACCGTCGATTTGTTTGGAAGCCCAAAACTGCAAAATATCCAGCATTTGAAGCCATGTTTTCGGAATCGGATCAAATGAACAGCGGTTTCCGGCGAGGTAATCGACTCCATAATTCAATTTAACGGTTTCATACCAGTCGTTTTTAGACGGATGAGCGGAAAAGCAATTGTTTCCTGTAACCTTAGCGGGAAACTCGGAGTAAGCGTTTCCTTGAACCGTCAAATCAAATTCGGGAGAGAATGCCTGTCCGGGAAAATAGTAAAAATTATTATCCCTGTCGAAATGCACGTTGCAGTTGTCAGTTTCTCCCAAATCGACCACGCCTTCGGGCTTGGCATCTGAACCATATTGACGGGCAACGTGATTCGGGACAAAATCCATAATCATCTTCAATCCTGCCTTATGCGTTCTTTCAACCAGCGCTTCCAATTCTTTCATACGTTCAGGCACATTATCGGCTAAATCCGGATCAATATCGTAATAATCTTTTATTGCATAAGGCGATCCGGCTTTCCCTTTCACAATTGCCGGATGATCTTGCCGGATACCGTATTCTGAATAATCTGTTTGAGTGGCATGTTCCAACAATCCCGTGTACCAAATATGGGTAAATCCCATTTTTTTGATTTCCTGCAACACTGTGGGGGAGAAGGCAGACAGTTTTCCCACGCCGTTTTCTTCCTTGCTTCCGTTTACCGCATTGGTTGATTTCACATTACCAAATAGTCGCGGAAGTATTTGATAAATAATTATTTTTTCTTTTTCCATTTGAATAATTTTAATAGCATATTTTTTGTCATTGCGAATGTAGCAAAGCCATTCAATTTACGGCGTTAATGCTTTTTGAGTATGATTGTCGTTAGCGTTGAGTACGGAAATAATTCTTTTGTTGATTGATTCCAGCAACGCCTTCCGTGATGAGTCATAACCGATTTTGAAAATCTTTTCCGAATTGACCAAGTCGAAAATTTTGAAATAGACCAGATCGTTAATTTCTATCAGCGCATCACATAAAGTTCTATCCAATAAAGTATTCGTCCTTGACATATAGTGATAGGAACGTTCGGCAATGTGCATGATGGTCTTATTGTATTTCTTTGGAACCAAAGGACTGACATTCACTCCGATGATTTTGTCGCACAGGCTGCGGATAGTCGAAACCGGAAAATTTTTGAAAACTCCTCCGTCAACATAATTAACATCATCAATAACTACCGGATTAAAAATGATTGGAATGCTGCAGGAAGCAATTAAAGGATCGATGACAGGTCCCTGATCGAACACGACGCTTTTCCCTTCATCGAGATTTGTGGCTACTATTTTAACAGGAATCTGCAAGTCTTCAAAGTTTTTGGCACGAAGATGTTTTTGCAGGAAGCGGCGAAACCCGGATGTTCCGAAAATGGCGACTACAGGAACCTGAATATCTATAAATTCACGAAATTCCTTGCCTACAAATAAACTCACGATTTCTTCCGGCGTATAACCGTCGGCGTATAACACGCCAACTAATGCTCCGGCGCTTGTCCCGGAAATGATTTCAGGACGCAGTCCGAAATCTTCAATGGCTTTCAATGCGCCCGGATGGGCAAATCCGCGAGCGCCTCCACCGCTCAGAGCCAATCCCAAGCGATATTTCTTATTCTCTTTCAAATCGTTCATTGCATTTTTTCAGTTTTATATTTTGGTCACTATCCGTTCCCGCAAAGAACGGGCAAATTCCATTTTTATCCTGTTCAAATCCGATATTTCTTTCAACAGACCGGTAATCTGTTCAACATCATTTGCTTTTTCCGCCTCCTGCATTTTTTGGTTTAATTCGTCAACCATATTTTGCAGGAGCATATTTTTATAATTGTGAACAACATACGGCACTAAATCTATTAATCTTTTCTCTTCTTCTCTTTGAGTATTTTTATATTTGGAGTGAATTGTACTTTCAATGTATTTATCAGTCGATAATTCTACTGCTATCTTGCTGATTTGAGGATCAAAATGATTTCTGAAATAAGTTTCTGCATGAAATCCTTCTTCCCTGTATTTCAGCAATGCTTCTTCTAAAATTTTTTGATAAACAGGATGCGCTAATTTCAAATCGTCGTGTTTCAGTGATTCAATAATATATTGAATTACATAAACCGATTCTACTTTTTTAATTTCTTTCTTGGGATGAAGGTTGTCATCATCGTCTTCCTGCTTCACATTAGCCATATCGACTTCTCCATAGCGGATCACATAATACAAAATGCTTTTTTCGTGATCGGCGAGCGACACTTTTTTATCAAAATCGCTAATAACTTCATTTTCCTGTGTATCCTGTGGAAAAGAAGCAGTTTCAGGCAGTTGATTTTCAGTAGGACGATCAGTTTCAGGGTCGGGATACAGAGGCGTTTTTTTCTTCTGTACAAAAAGTTCCTGCCGCTTTTTAGCAATTGCGCGAACCAGCGTCCCTTCATCCACCCCGGTTATATGGCTGCATTCTTTAATATATACCAGTCGAATGATTTCCTCCGGAATAATTGCAATGGTGTTGACAATCTCGGTAACCGTCTGTACTTTTTTAATCGGGTCGTTACCGGCTTCTTCCATTAATAATCCGGCTTTGAAACGGACAAAATCGTTTTCATTCTCTTTTATAAAATTACTAAACGAAGAGGCATTTTGTTTGCGGGCAAACGAATCCGGGTCTTCGCCTTCCGGTAAAAGTACGATTTTGATATTTAAACCTGCTTCAAGCAGTAAATCGATTCCGCGTAATGCCGCTTTGATTCCGGCAGCGTCTCCGTCGTACAATACTGTAATATTGTTTGTCAAGCGGTGAATCAAACGGATTTGTCCCTGAGTCAACGCTGTTCCCGACGAAGCGACCACATTTTCTATTCCGGCTTGATGCATGGAAATCACATCGGTGTATCCTTCCACGAGGAAGCACCGGTCTTGTTTGACAATTGCCTGACGGGCAAAATAAATGCCGTACAACTCGTTTCCTTTGTGGTAAATTTCACTTTCGGGCGAATTGAGGTATTTTGCCGTTTTTTCATTCTTAAGGATTCGACCGCCAAAAGCAACGATTTTACCCGACAGGGTATGCACCGGAAACATCACTCTGCCGCGAAAACGATCAATCGGGGATTGATTTTCGACAGGGATTGTCAGTCCTGTTTTCTCCAGATAAGCCGGATTATAACCGGCTTTTAGCGCCTGTTGCGTGAAAGCGTCCTTTTGTTCTAATGAATAGCCTAATTGAAATTTTTTGATTGTGTCGTCTCGAAAGCCTCTTTCATGAAAATACGAAAGTCCCACCGATTTCCCTTCCGCATGTTCAAACAGCCAGGCAGTGAATGATTTTTGAGCATAAGCATTAAGAATGAATAAACTTTCCCTGTCGCTTTGCAATTGCTTTTGTTCATCGGTCAGTTCGGTTTCTTTCACCTCAATGCCGTATTTTTTGGCTAAATACTTCAAAGCGTCAACGTATGAAAGTTGCTCATGCTTCATAATGAAGTGCACCGGAGTTCCGCCTTCGCCGCAGGCAAAACACTTGCAGATATTCTTCGCAGGCGAAACAGTGAAGGATGGCGTTTTATCATCATGGAACGGACATAGTCCAACGTAATTAACTCCCTTTTTACGAAGAGTTATAAAGTCGGAAACCACTTGTTCGATTTGCGCCGCCGCCTGAATCCTGTCGATAGTAAACTGATCAATCATTTTTTCGGTTCCAGCGTAATAATTGGGATTAACATTTCTTCTAAGGAAATGCCTCCATGTTGGAAAGTATTGGCATAATAAGTGACAAAATGATTATAGTTATTGGGATATACAAAGAAATCCTCCCGCAGGGCAAAAATATACTTTGAGATAATGTTGGGCGCCGGAAGCCCGATTTTTTCAGGGTTTTTAATTTCAAAGACATCCTTAGAATTATAAGATAAAGATTTACTCAATTTATACCGCAAATTGGTGTTGGTATTTTTATCGCCGGTCACTTTTACAGGATTGGAAACTTGAATGGTGCCATGATCGGTAGTAAGAATCACTTTATATCCTTTTTCGGCAATTTTTCGGAAGAGTTCAAGCGCAGTAGAATGTTTGAACCACGAACGGGTCAGCGAACGGTAAGCCGCTTCGCTGGAAGCCAATTCACGAACCATTTTCGACTCGGTACGTGCATGTGAAAGCATATCGACAAAGTTCAATACAATTACATTTAACTGGTAATTATCCAATTGATTGAAATTCTGCAATAATTTTTCTCCATGATACGAATCATTCAATTTATGGTAGGCAAAGGTGTATTTTTTACGGAAACGCTCAATTTGCGTCCGAATTAAAGGTTCTTCATTCAGATTTTTACCTTCTTCCGATTCTTCATCCACCCACAAATCGGGAAACATTTTTTCGATTTGTGCGGGCATTAATCCGGAAAAAATAGCATTGCGGGCGTATTGCGTAGCTGTAGGCAGAATGGAATAATACAAATCTTCATTAAAAGTGAATCGTTCGGATAGCATATCTTTTACTTCCCGCCACTGGTCGAGGCGGAAGTTATCTATCAGGACAAAGAAAATTTTTTCTCCATGGTCGAGCAAAGGGAATAATCTGGTTTTAAAAATATCGGGACTCATTAATGGTCGTGTTTCGGGTTGAATCATCCATTTTTCGTAATTGTTTTTCACAAATTTACCGAATAGACGATTGGCTTCAACTTTTTGCGTCTGGAGCAGTTCGGACATTCCCGGTTGTGATGTTTCTAATTCTAATTCCCAATAGACTAATTTTTTATATACTTCTTTCCAATCATCGACTGTCAGGGAATCGCTGATTTGCATCCCTATTTTAGTAAAATCCTGCTGGTATCCTGAAGTAGTTGTTTGTGTGATAATTTCATTTTTGTGCAGATTTTTTTTAATGGAAAGCCATATTTGATTTGGATTGACCGGTTTAATCAGATAGTCGGCGATTTTACTGCCAATTGCCTGATCCATAATTCCCTCATCTTCGCTTTTTGTTATCATGACGACAGGGGTACCCGGATTACTTTCTTTTATCATTGCCAAAGTTTCCAGACCGCTTAAACCGGGCATATTCTCATCAAGAAATATCAAGTCGAAAGTCTGTTCGCTACAACAATCAATGGCATCCTGACCGCTACATACAGTAACTACTTCAAAACCTTTTTCTTCCAAAAAAAGAATATGAGGTCTCAACAAATCTATCTCGTCATCAGCCCACAAAAGTTTGTCTTTCTTCATGTTCTACTTTACGTCACTTTCCAGAATTTTAATAATTTCTTCTAACTTTAAGCCTGTAATCATTGCAATAGTTTCCATCGGCAAGCCTGCTCGATGACTGTTGATAACAGTATTTTTCTGTTCTTCTATTCGTCCTTTTTCTAAACCGATGGCTTCGCCTTCTGCACGCCCTTCCGCACGCCCTTCTGCACGCCCTTCTATTATCCCCGTCTGAATAACGCTTTTTTGATAACGTAAACTTTCAATATGCGCTTCGTAATCAAGTTGTTCCTCTCTGCTCATAGCGTCTCTTCGGAGTCTTTCTCTCGCTTCAGGCAATCCGGGAGCTGTTGCATTTTCAGGTATTTCACTGGTTTTTAAGAAGGATATCCATTCATCTAATGGAGTAATCGCTTTCTTATCAAACTCTTCTATGCGCAATATGAAATATTCAGGATACAAGTCGCCCACTTCTTCGTGCATGAATTGTTCTTGCTGGTGTGCCGACAAATGGAGAAGGTCGTGGTTATGAATACCTCTAAATTCTGTACGTCCATGATATACATAGTCTTTACCCTGTCCTAAATCAAAATAAACAATGTTAATGGAAAAAACCTTTTTTACATTGAAATATTCTTCTGTCTCATGGATGTACTCCGTAACTGCTTTGGAAACTCCATACAACATCCGGTGAAAATAATCCAACTCACGGTTGTTTTGAACTTCAATTATGATCAACTCACCCCGATTATTTTCTGCAAGCATATCCACCCTGTTGAACTTGTCGTCTTTATTTTTTTTATTGCCTTCGCTCTCCAGCATCCGCACAATTTTAATGTTGTCGTTCAACAAGGTGGATAAAAATCCTTCTAACACCACGAAATTCGATTTCTGTCGCAACAATCGTTTTACAGCCCAATCGAAACGTATGAATCTTTCCTTTATCATAGTCGTTTATTTTTTTGAGTAATTGTACAAATGTACGAAAACTTTTTCAAATAGTATTGCAACGCTCAAAAAATTCAACTTTACTTTTTTTTCGTATTCAAACGATCTTTTCTTTCCTTTTGTTTCCTCAGTTCTTCACGCGCTTTTTCTTTTCGTTTCTGTTCTTCTTTGCGTGCTTTCTCTTTGGCTTTCTGTTCTTCTTTTTTCTGTTTCAACGCTTTTTCGCGAGCGTCTTTCTTTTCTTTAGCTATGCGCTTTCTGTCTGCTTCTCTTTGTTTTTTCTCTGCTTCTTTTTGTTTCAATTCAGTCGCTTTCGTTTTTGCCAAATCTTTTTGTTCCTGTTGCTTTGCTTTCAATGCTGCGTTGTCGTCAGCCGCTTTATTTTTGGCTAATTCATTTTGTTCTTTTGCTTTTTGTATAGCTTCGGCTTTCGCAATTTTATCTTTTTCCTCCTGTTCTTTTTTCAATTGCATTTGCCGGTCTTTATCTTCTTTCTCCTGTTGTTTGGCATATTCTTCGATGGCATTGTTTTTCTTATCCCGTTTGAACAGATTTATAAACCAGCGAATCGGATCCGATGCAATCTTATTAAACGTACCAGACGCTTCATTTAATTTGTCAGAAGCTTTATTGTAGATATCGTTCACAGCATCGACTACTTTTTCCGAACTGATGCCGGTATTTGTCTGCAATGAATCGGGCAAGACTGCTTGGACAGTATCCACAAGTAAAGTCTTTTGAACAGTATCCGGCGACAGAACTGTTTGGGCAGGCTTTATTTCTTCGATTATTGTTTCACCGGTTTCAGGCAACAGGCTTTTTCCTTCTTTTTTTGTTTGAACTTCCATTTCTTCTGCCTGTTTCAAACGCCATTGAGCAATCAGATTTTCATTTCCTTTGGAAAAATGTTTTTCAAAGAAAGTCATGTATTCTTCCAGACTTTTCCCTTTCATCAGGATGGAATAATTTTCTGCTGAAATGGGTACAGCAATCAACGAATTGCCCCATTCCTGTGCAAATCCGTCGGATTTCCAAATCTTCCGGAGGTATTGGATAACATCTTCCTGATTGCTGAAACTCTTGATGCGCAATAAGCCGATTTCGCCGAAGCCCGTTTTCTCCAAATCAAAATCGTTTACTGCAAAATTGCCAAAATTGAAGCTTGCTACTGCATACAATAGCAGATTATCGTTCAGTCCTCCTTTGGGATAAACCAGCAACAATTCGTGAGGCTTTGTTACTTCGGCAGAGAATTGAAGAGTTGAATCTGAAGCAGTTTCTTCGCCTTCTTTTCCAAAGTGAATGTTGAACAGACTTCCCCGCGCCAGCATATTGTCGCCCGAAGCCGACAAACGCAGTCCTCGCTGGAAGCCTTTCATCATCTCTGATGCCAATGTTGTGACGTCTTCTTTAGGGTATTTGTCGATTAATTCTTTCAGTAAATTTTTAAAAGTATCCGGCTCATTGTTTATGGCATAACTTAGCGCATTGAGGAACATAAATTTAGGCATCAATTTTGATTGATTGTATTTCTTGGAAATCCATTCGTAAATGTTCCGTATTTCCTTCGTATTTCCGGCTAAATAATCAGCGTAAGCTTGTTGATATAATGAATCCTGTATGATATTCATCATTTTCAGATTGTATTCGTAATCCGGATCAGCCATAGCCATCGCAAGATCGCTTTCCGGAAATTCCGATTGGATTTTCGACTTAAACCGGTTAGCCATTTCCATATTTCCGTCTTGCCATGAGATTAAATACATATAATAATAAGCCATTTGTTTGTTTTCATTTTCAGGGAAACGAGAATTGAGGGTTTCAAAGGTTTCCAACGCCAGTGAGTTGTCTCCTAATTGATCTTTGTAAATAATTCCCATATTGAACAGTCCATCGGAAATAATCAGATTGGAAGCAGCCAGTTCTTCTTCAGTTGTCGGTATTTGCTGCAAATAAAATTGCGGGTCTTTGGGGTCGGTTGATGCCGTCTTTTTGTCGGTCGATTGAGTAGCCGCCTGTTGGGCGCCGCTTTCCTGAATAGTGTCGTTAGTGGCGGCGTCAGCCGTTGCTGAGGCTTCTAACGAATCAGGCAATAAAACAGGATTGGATTTATTCCGCCTTCGCCAGTCGTCCTCCAATTTCCTTCGTCCCCATTTTTGCTGGAAGGCGTTTTTTCCAATCGCTACTGCTTGCGGATTGTAAAAATAGAAATCATTGGATGTATTCGGCGGAGTTATAGCGCCTGCGGATGCCGTTGAAGGGGGACGGTTGACTTGCTGCTGTGCCCGCAAATCTTCCTGTTTCGCTTGATATTCTTCCTGTTTTGCTTTATCTTTCGCTTCTTTTTCTTTTTTTATCAGTTCTTCAATGATTTTTTTAACAACAGCGAGGCGTTCATCTTCCGTCATGCGGGATAAACGCTGAAGACTGTCCTGTAATTCTACTGCCTCAAAATGAATAACCAGTGCATCCAGGGCTTCCGAACGTTTGGCAACGCGCGGATAGACTTCATCATCCTTTTTGAGTTGGGCTAAGGCTTCGGAATAATTGGGCTGCGCATCCATATATTTTCGCAGATTGAAATAGATGTCGCCTAATTTAATTTGATTGAGCGCTTTGTCGATTCCGCCGCGCGTACTTTTTTTTACGCCCGTTTCATAACTTTTGAGCGCTTTAACCGTGTCGGGAACCGTCATATACACATTGCCCAAAGCATAATAAATCTGGTCTAAATATTCGGTGTTTTTGTCGCTTTTGGCTAATTGATTTAACTTCTTGCTCATCCTGCTGACGTCTCCGCCGGGATAGACTTCCGTTTGTCTGATTTTAGCGCTTAATTCAAGGATATAGGGAGCGTTGGAGCTTGATACTTGACCAAAGGTTTTGTAAGCCGATTCTTTTTGACCGGTAGCCGCATAAAGTTGCCCCAACAAATATTTCATGCGGGTTCGCTGCCGTTTGTTTTTTTCCGCTCGGATGGCGGTTTGCATATAAGAGATAGCATCGGCATATTGTTTTTGTTTTATTAAAAGATCGGCATTAGCAGTAGAAAACAAATCTTTCTGACTTTTAGTTAATTGGGCATTCTTTAGCTTTGATAAAATATCTTCGGAGTCGTAAAACCATCCCAATTCGGCATAACATCGAGCTTTCCAGATTTTTGCCGGAATGGCGATTTCAGGTTGCGTTTCATACAAACGGGAAATATAGGAAAACGAGCTTGCCGCTTCTAAAAAATCGCCATTGTAAAATTGCGATTTCGCCATGAGCATCCACGCATTATGAAGAAAAGGATTATATTCTTTTCTGCTCATAAATTCACGGTATTTAGGGTCTCTTTGTTTATTCGGCTTTCGTGCCGGCTTGGTTTGGATGGAGTGCGTTTTAATAGCTTTCACTGCTTTTTCGATGGCTTTATCGAACGGACCTCCGGTTTGGGCTTTATCCTTAGGGGTTGCCGATGCCGGATGCATCAGAATCATTTCCGAATAATTCTCCGCATATCCTTCCAACTGTGTTTTCCATGCTTGTTTAAATGCTTCATTCCCGTTGAAATAGACATTATACCGCGTATTAAATGAATGATACCACCGCGTTCCGCCCGTATTTTTGGTAGAGGAACAGGAAGCGAGCAGTACGCTACACAACAGGACAAAGAGGTAACGTGTTTTCAAATGCTTTTGTCGTTTAATCAACTATCTTATTTTTAAACAATTTTACAGATGTTTTATTGTCTTTTGGTAAAGAAATTGAGCCATTTTACACAGCAAAAAAAAGAGTATCTGGACGAAAATAATCGCCGCGCCAGATGGAACATTCAGATAGTAAGACAGGAATAATCCCGAAAAACAGCCTGCAATACCTAATCCTATGGAATACAGAATGATTTTTTGCAACCGCGATGTGAACAGATTAGCTGTCATTTGCGGAACTGTCAGTAAAGACATCAGCAGCATAATCCCGATGAGGCGAATGGATGAAACAATCGTTACTGCAATTGCCAGCATCATCAGGTGTTCTATCAAAGCTACTTTTACTCCCTGCGTTTTTGCAAATTCAGAATCAAACGCCGTATAAAGTATCGGCTTGAAAAAGAGCAAAAAAAGAATTGACAGTAGAACTGCCAGCACGCCGGCAAATCCAATATCCGAAAGTGAGATTGTCAGAATATTGCCGAACAGATAAGCCGATATATTCGGCGAATAGCCGGGGGTAAGAAAAATGCAGATGACTCCCAACGCCATTCCCAAAGCCCAAACTGCGGCAATAGCAGAATCTTCCCTCACATCCTGCTTTTTTGAAAGCCATTCTACGCCGAAAGCCGATGCTATCGAAAACAGCAAAGCCGACAGAATAGGGGAGATTCCAAAGTAAAATCCCAAACCCAATCCGCCAAAAGAGGCATGCGTAATTCCTCCGCTGATGAAAACCAAACGGCGCGACACAATATACGAACCTGCTATTCCGCAGGATATACAAGTAAATACGCTACCTGCCAGCGCATTGCGAAAAAAAGCATATTGCAGTAAATCCATTGACTGTTATTCTTCTGTAATACAAAAAATTGCTATTTGATTAACAGGGCGGCGTTTCAAAAATCCTGTTTTCATATTTAATCATCTCGCGGATGCGCTTTTCGATTTTCTTCCAGCTAAAAGCGCTGTTGGCGAGGTTGACTGAAGTATCAAAGTTTATATCATCAAAATAGGCGAGGCCGCGTAGAGCATGAAGCGTATTCGAGCGTCTCCTGATATAACATTTCATCTCCTCCTTTTTTAAATCAAATGCAATGCAAATAAATGCCATGGCTCTTGAACTTAGCGAATAAACTTCGTTTTTGTAAATATCTCTTACTTTGTCGACGCCGCCATAAAGAGAAAACATTGAATAAAAATCGTTTATATCACCCCGTTCAACTACGCGTTCGGCTACAAGCGCTCGTCCTTTCTGCACATCGAAATGATTCCAATCAACATCCCACAGGAGCCTTTGGGGAATTTGCGCATTCAGGTTTACTTTTTCTTTCCAGTCGGACCACATAAAACAGACTTTTTTACAAAGTTACAAAATAATTTGGAAACCAGTGGTATTTTGTTACAAAAGGAAATATTTTGTACTTTTATAGGGCTACTTTGGCAAAATAGCCGGCATCGGTCGCCACAGGCGAGATAAACTCGATGTTGCCGTAAACGGCGCCAAATTCCTGAAAGGGATAGGATGAAAATTTCAACAGTACTTTTTGTCCCATTATGGCGAGTTGCAAGCAAACCATTTGCTTGTATTATAACCTTTTTCTCGCTTTTCCATTTTACATTCGTCATCTTAATCATTCATATTACGCCCGCCTGTCGCCTAAGGTCGTAGCATTGGCGCTGGTTGAAAACTTGCGCCAATGCAACTTAGGCGACGGGCGGAAGGGCGGGCAAATTAAGAAACTTACATGATGAATATCAAAATTAAATTACTCAGATAACCATACATAAGGATTATTGTTTGTGAAAATAAAAAACCCATCATGTTTTCCTAATTTCAACGAATCACTTTCGATCTTCTTATAAAACAAATCTGATGCACGCTGGTGGTCAATATTTGATGGATCAAAATATAAACCTACAAGCATTGAATCAACATTTGTGACGTTATAAATGAAAGTAGTATCATATTCATTTATCTGTACTTTGAATTTCATTATGCTATCCGTTTTATTTATTTGCAATGCAGGAATATATCTACCTCCTAACTTTATTCCGGGAATATCTTCTTTATAAATTAACGAATCATTTATATACATGATTATTTTGTAATTTTTACAAATGGGTGTAAAACCAACAAACACAGACAATTTATTATGATTGTTTTGACAGGAATTGAAGCCTATAAAGATTCCAATGAAAATTAGTAAGTGTTTCATTTTTTAATTTTTCAATATTTTTCTAAATGTTGGAACAAGAATAGGCATAGTCCATTTTGTCGTAGGTTGTAATCTGAGACCACTTGGTCTAATGCCTATAGGAGAGTTTTGATTTAATTTTCCTGCATCATACTGTTTCCAAATATAATCCATTTGTGTTGATTCTAAATTTCTTGCATTCATAACATCTCCGTCCCCGCTCGGCGGAAGCTCCGCTTCCGTCGTCTTAAAAGCAAGGCTCAAGCCTTGCCAATAACCCCATTCTTATTTCCCATTTTATATTCACATTCATTTCATGTTGTTCTGTTTGTTCTTGTTGCAAAGCTGGAGCTTTGCTTTTAACTCGACGTAGCCGGAGGCTACGCCGAGCAAAGGG
>JGI20166J26741_10553336_pt1 | contig 15711 bp, 13 predicted proteins | sample TergutCu122P5_FD_26741 | JGI IMG/M metagenome (IMG submission 26741)
ACTCCCCTCTGACCCTCTCTGGTCTTCGCCCCCGTAGTTTTCTCAACGTGGTTTTCTGATCGCGCTCATATATAAGATGAAGATGCGCAGCAAAACTTACCTTATTTTTGAATTTTTTTTGAAATTTTTTACTGGGTGATCGCTCCTGCCTGCTTTCTCCACAGGCTTGACGCTGCAAAAAGGCGCCTAGCCCCTTTGCAAAAGACCAACCGGAGTAGCAGCGACTGACTGCGAACCCAACCGACCAAAGAGCTAGACGCCTCATTACTGGTCATGTGGGTTCTGCTAATCAGAGATCCTTGGATTGTCAGTCAACTGCGTACCGTTGGTCTTTTGCACCAACTATTATACCAAGAGGACTGCTCGCCCTATTTTTCCTGACTTCGTGGACGCCTGCCCAAATGGGGTGAGCTGCTTGATTATCTCGACGCTGGGCAGGGGCTCGGGGGCCACCGGGAGGGAGGCCAGGATCGTCCGGCCGTAGCCCTTAGTGAGGAGGCGGGTATCGCCGAGGATGACGAAGCCCTCGTCGGCGGCGCTGCGGATCAGGCGGCCGGTAGCCTGCTTGAGCTCGATGATGGCGTCGGGCAGGTCGTAGCGACCCCAGGCGCCCGGGCCCTCGGCAGCGCGGCGCGCCTGTGAGAGCGGGTCGTCTGGGCGCGCGAAGGGGAGCTTCGGGATGACGACGCAGCGCAAGGTGTCACCGGGCGCGTCGAAACCCTCCCAGAAGGACTTCGTCGCAAAGAGCGAGCTCTGCGGGTCGCGCAGAAAGGCGTCGCTGATCGCCTGACGGCTGAAACCCGCGCTCTGCGAGAGCAGCGGGATGCCAGCCGCGGCCAGCGGGGGTTTCAGCTGACGGTAGAGTTCGTCGAGGTCGCGGCGGTTCGTGAACAACGTGAGCACCCCGCCGCCGAGAGTCAGGTGGAGCTGCAGGAGCAGCTCGGCCAGCGCGGGACGGCAGGCCGGGTCGTTTGGCTGGGGCAGGTCGCTCGCCAGGAAGATGCGCATCTGCTGGGGCAGGTCGAAGCTGGAGGCCAGCTGCAGAGTCGACCACAACTCCGGATCCAGCCGGTCCAGACCGACGCCGCGCGTGAAGCGCTCGAAGCTCTCCCCGACCGCCAGGGTCGCCGAGCTGTAGATCACAGAGTTGCTGCGCGTGTAGAGGTCCTCGGCGATGCGGCCGGCCACGCTGAGCTCTTCGACGCTGAGCTCCGCCATCTGGCGCTGCTTGCGCCCGCGACCCTGACTGACACGAACGGTGTAGACCAGTGCCGGATCCGGCGCGTCGAGGAGCTGCGCCAGGGCCTGCGCCTGCCCGTCAAGCCCCATGAGCAGCCCGATGAAGTTCGGGAGCGCGTCGCCGCGCTCCTCGCGCGCGACCTCATCGAGGCTGCGCGTCATGCGCGAGGTCAGCTCCTGACCGGCAGTGGACAGCTCGCCGAAGGTCCGCGCCAGGCTTGCGCCGCTTTGCTCGCAGGTCTGCCAGCGCGCCGAGGCCCGCAGGTCGGGGCTCAGCCAGAGCTCGGTGGCGTAGACAGACGCGGCGCCTCGATCCTCGGCGCGCAGAGATTTCACGTCTGTGAAGAAAGCTTTGGCATGCGCCATCAGCTGCTCCATGAGAGTCGCGAAGAGCTCCATCTGATCTGTCGCCGCCTTCGCCTCGTCGGCGCCCAGCTTCAAGGTCAGCTTCTGCAGGCCGGCCAGGGCGCCGGCGCCGGCGGGCGTGCCCAGCAGCATCCGCAGGCTCTCCAGTTCGCGCTCGCTGAGGGTAACGCTCAGCTGGCGGCGCGCCTCGGACTCGGCGCCGTGGGCCTCGTCGACGATCCAGTAGCGGATGGGCGGCAGGATGGCGCCGGAGGCCAGCGCGTCGCGAAACAGCAGCGAGTGGTTGGTCACCACGAGCTGCGCGCTGCGGGCCCGTCGGCGCAGGCCGTGCACGTAGCACTGACGGTAGAAGCGACAACGGCGCTTGGTGCAGTCAGCCGCCGAGGCGCAGACGCTGCGCCGGGCGGCGCCGAAAGCTGGAAAATTGAAGTTGTCGAAGTCGCCCCAGGGCGTCTGCGCGCACCAGACAAGCAGGTTGGCCAGATTGGCCCCCGTAAGCAGTTCGCGGCGGCGCGCCTTCAGCTGCGCCTCGATCTTGCGCAAGCAGGGATAGTGCTCGTAGCCCTTGAGCGCGACGTAACGCAGATCCTCGCCCAAGGCCTCTGACAGGCGCGGCAGCTCGTGGTAAAGCAGCTGGTCGGTCAACGCGTTGGTCTTGGTCGCCACGCCGACGGTGATCGCGTTTTTCTGCGCCAGCCGCGCCGCGCAGACCAGATACGCAAGCGACTTGCCTACGCCGGTGCCCGCTTCGACCACCAGATGCTCGCCGCTCTCCAGCGCCCGCGCGATGCGGCGCGCCATCTCCTGTTGCTCCCAACGATGCTCGAAGGCAGAATACATCCGCCCCGCCAGGCCCTCGGCTGACAAGTCGGCCGTAATTTCCTCTTCCGTGGGGAAGACGAGTTCTTTCTCATAGGCGTCGCAGAACTCATCGGGAAGCGCGTCGCCGCGCAGCTGCCGCTTGCGCAACGCCGCCAGATCAAATGCGCCCACATCCCTGCCTTCTTGCCGCATTTCGCAGAGCAGGGAGAACCAACGCTGCTCGGGCTGGCCGGCAAGCAGGTCGCGGCACTCTCGCAGCAGTTCAAGAGGGAGCAGCGCAACGGCCGCCAGGGCGGTGCGCCAGATCAGCGCCAGGGCCTGCGTGTCGGCCTCGGCGCGGTGGGCATGCGTGACCAGCTCGCGACGCTCGGGCGCAAACGCGGCGATCAGATCGCTGCTGGCGTAGCTGGTCAGCCGCGGCATGCCGCAGCGCAGGAAGGTCAGCGAATCGCACCAGCCGCCCGGCAAGGCGCCCACAGCAGCCTCGATGAAGCCACGATCAAAGGCCGCGTTGTGCGCGACGAGATCACAATCGCCGATGAAGCCACGGATCTCGCCCTCCACCTCGGCAAGCGCAGGCGCCCCCTCCAGATCCGCGTCGGTAATACCCGTCAACTCGATGATCTCGGCCGGCAAGGGACGCGTCGGACGCAGCAGGGTGGCGTAGGAGGCAAGGGTCTCCGCCCCGCGCATGCGGATCAGCGCAACTTCGATCAGTTCGTCTTTGTCGGGGGAAAAGCCCGTGGTCTCCGTGTCGATCAGACAGACTTCAGGCTCGTCGTCAAACTCAAAACCCGCGCGCGCCTGCTCGGCCGCCTCGCGATAGAGCGCGCTGACCTCAGCGCTCGTGCCCGAGGCTATCAGATCAGCCAGTGCCATCTTAGCAGCGCATCTATCGAACTGTGACAAAGGGGGCAGCCCCCTTTGTCACCTTCATGGTGCTCACCGTTTTGCCATCAACCTGGCGCTTACTGCTGCATGCCGGTGACCGCTTTGGACTTCAGCAGCCAGACACCATCCTGCTTGACGAAGGTCCAGATACTGGTAAAGGTCCCGTAGGCTGCGGTCACCTGATCGGCTTCGACCGTCATGTTGACGTCGCTCTCGTTGGTCGCCCCCATCTTGTAGCCAGTGATACCGTAGCCTTTCAACTGCGTTGCGAAGTCCGCCTCCGACTGGCTCTGCTTTTTCGCCGCCGGCAGGTACTGATAGGCGCTCTGATAGTCGCCGGCCGCTGACGCCTTGTAGTAGGCCTCAACAAAGGCCGCCGGCGTCTGGTTCGCAGGGACCTTAGTCGCGGTGGCGGGGTCGAAACCCGCCGCATCAGCGCTCATACCGGTGCCCGCGTTGGTTTTGCCCGTCATGTCCGTCGAAGCCGAATTCGTAGGCGCGCCCGCCTCGGTTGCCGCCGGCGGCGTTCCCGAAGACTGAGTGGCGAAGATCACGATCACCGCGAGTAAAAGCACCGCGGCAACGACCAGGCCGGCGATAAGTTGCATTTGTTTTCTGTTCTGTGTTGTTGTTACCATGTTAAGCCTTTCTTGAGCACGCGCAAAGGGACGAATGTCACGCGCTGACGATCAACGTTTCTGCCTCATCTAATGATACTATAGAGCTATGACTTCTATGCGCAGCCATAGCCTGTTTGACATCATCGGACCCGTCATGATCGGCCCCAGCTCAAGTCACACTGCCGGCGCGGTGCGCCTGGGCGCGCTCGCCCGCGCGATCTCCGGGGCGCAGCCCACCGAGGCACGCATCGGGCTGGTGGGCTCGTTTGCCGCAACGGGCGACGGACACGGCACGAAACTGGCGCTGGTCGCCGGCCTGCTGGGTATGACCTGTGACGACGCCCGTATCCCGGACGCGATCGAGCTGGCCGCCGAGGCCGGCCTGCGGTTCGAGTTCTATGAAGCGGAGCTTGAAGGCGCCCATCCCAACACCGTGGTCTTCGACCTGCAGAGTCCCGAAAAGCCGGACATTCACATCGTCGGAAGCTCGGTCGGGGGCGGCAACGTCGTGGTGAATCAGATCGACGACTACGCGGTTGAGACAAACGGAACCCTGCCGCTTCTGATCGTCGCGCACAACGACCTGCCCGGCGTTATCCACGCGGTAAGCGGCGTCCTGGCTGACGCCGGCATCAACATCGCAAGCATGCGCGTCTCGCGGGAGCGGCGTGGCGAGAAGGCGCTCATGCTCATCGAGCTGGACAACATGCCCGAAAGCGGCGTTGCCGCCCTGGTCCGCCAGGTCGAGAATGTGCGCCACGCCCGCGTCGTCAACGCCGTCTGAGCTGCGTTGCCGTGAAACGACTCGCGGCCTTCAGGGCGCCAGGTCTCGCGGCGCCTTGTCAGACGGCGTTTATCCCGCGTCAAATCATCCTGCGCACCCAAAGAGAGCGGCCCCGGAAGGAAGCCGCTCTCTTTTGTAATCCGCGTCAGCTAGCGCCAGAGGTAGATCCAGTTGGTGGAACCACTGTAGGGGTTGAGCGCGCTGATGTCTGTTGGGAACGAAGTCGGACGTGCGTGCCGGTTGTTGATGCCTGCCTGGACGTAGGCGCCCGCGGGGGCGCCAAGCGCCAGCGAGGACGCGACGTCGGCAGGTACGTGACATTTCAGACAGACCGCGTCAGCGATGATGCCCGGATCGCCGGCAGCATTCGGCCCAACCGCACCCTGGATGAGCGTGACGGACGGATCGGCCAAGGTTGACACCGAATTAGTTCTCCCGGCTATATTGCCGGTATACATCCAGAGGTTAGCGCTGGAAGCTACGATGGTCGTCGGGGCCGCATAGGCAGACGCACCCGGAGCACCATTGGCCCACTGATAGATCTCGATGTTGCGGTTACCATGCGGGAAGGCCGTCGAATTCGTGGCCTTACCAACAGCGTCGTGACACTGGTCGCAGCCATAGGCGCGCGCTTGCGCCTGCCCGGAAGTCAGCCGATAGCCACCTGCGGCGTTACCGGGATGGCAAGGACCGCAGGAGTTGGCGCCCGTGCCGCTGTTCGCGTGATTGCTGTTGGCGCCCGGAGCCGAGCTATGGCCCGTGCTCTTCATCATGCCCGTACCGGCGCCAAGCTGCTCACGCTCATAGGTCATACCCCAGGTGAGATTGGCGAAGACCGAGTTGATGTGACAACCCGCCCGACTGCAGGTGTAGCCGGTCAAAAGCGAGCGAGCCGCGGCGTACTGGGCCGCTGTCATGTTGGCTGCAGCGCTGCCCGGAAGGGCGAGGTCGCCCGAAGGGATCGCGCCGGCCGCAGTCGGACCGCTCTGGCCGTTGATGAACCAGTTGTTCGCGGCGTAGTTTGCGCCTTCAACCGGCATCGCTACCAGCGGCTGGCCGGCGAAGTTCTGACCGTTGCCAACCACCTGACGCGCGACCTGGTTGGGCAGGTCGGCTGCGATCACCGCGTCCTGGGCGCCACCCAGCATGAAGGCGTTCATGCCATGATAGGCCGAGTTGCTGCCGCCGTGGATGCCGCCACCATGGCACAATCCGCAACCGCGCGCGGGAAAGGCGTGGGGGCCGCCGGAGTTCGTCGTGTTGCCCCACTCAACCAGCAGGCCGGAGTTCGTCGAACCCCAGGCCGTGTGGCATTGCACGCAAGAGCTGCCGCCCGTGGTCAGGAATTGGTTCTTGATCGCGCCGACCGTCGCGCCCGCACCCGTCGCGCGGTGAGCGCTGTGGCAGACGGCGCACTTGGTCGTCGTCGTGACATAGCCGCCGTGAGCGGTGGACTGCAACGAAGCGGAGACGCCGTTGGAGCTCATCAGCTTGCTGGCGCCACCCCAGGACAGATAGCCCGGAGTCGTTGAGTCGGGGCCAGCGGGAGTCGGCCGTGAGCCATCAAGCGCATAGCCCGCATATTTCGCGCCCGCAACTGCTGCAAAAGCAAAAACGAACAGCGTCGCGAAAGCTAACACAATAAGAGATTTCTTCATAGGATGTCCTCCTTGATAGAGCGATTTCATTTCCATAGTTTTCATCGATTCACTTCACCTCCTTTCTAACAGAGAATAACTACGTTATTCACCATAACGACCCGGTGCGGGAGATTTCCAGCGCTTTCGTGTTAGGAAGATTCCGAACACCGGAGCGTTCCCGTTGACCAAGCGCAGGGGGAAACATTGGAAAACTAGTGAATATTTCTAATCAGACGTACTATGGTAGCTATGGAGAAGGGACACACCAGAGTACCGGGCGACTGCCCCTCTGCAACGCCGGACTATCAGGGTCTCGCGCGGCGCGCGCTGGAAACCAGCCTGAAGACCGACCGCCGCGGCTGGCCAGTGCTCGTCCAGCACTCGCTGTTCGAGCCGGATTTTTTCGCCCTCTGCAAGGCGAAACTTCACGCGAGCGGGGCGGCGAGGCCGCGCAGGCGAAGCGGTTTGTTCCGCTGCCCGACGCGGGCCGGCCACATCGCCCTGGACGACCCTGCCATAGCCGCTCTCCTGGTGCGCAGCGGCCTGCGTCTGCTGCAAGCCGAGTCCGCCGCGGGCGCAGGCGCAGGCGCAGGCGCAAGCGCGGGCGCAGGCAACTATCCCCTCAACGCGGCCGCGATGCTGCTCTCCTTTCCACAGCTGCGGAGCTTGCCGACCGACGGGAGCGGAAATCCGATGCCGCAGCTCTGCCAGGATGGCTCCGCCGAGCTTGACCCGCACTGGACCATGGGTTTTCCCTGGCTTGAGGCGGCGGTCGTCGAGCGTCTTTCCGCCGTCAGGTTGCTCCAGCGCAAGACGGGGGCGCCGAAGACTCATAGCTCGCTGATCTCCTGCTATCACCAGACGCAGTTTCGTCGCATGGCCGCCTGGCTTTTGCTGGGCGAAGAGGAGATCCGCGCGCGTATCGACGCCGAGCCGCCGCTCTTTACGACCCAGTGGGGCGAGGCGCTGCGCGCCACGACGGAGCGCCCCCTTTTCGCCTCGCTGATCGCCTCGTTGTATGAGGCGGTCTACCGGGCGCTGGCGCCGGCAAACCCTCTGAGGTCGGCGCTGGCCGGCTGGTTCGGGCGACCTTAACAGCTCGAGGCCACAAGCTGACGGGTCGCGGCGTAACGCCTCGGTGGCCGACGGCCGGTAACCAGTATAATAGGAACGAGAATGGATGTACTCTCCCTGAACGTACGGAGGAAAGGGCGCCCTGTTCATGTCTGATACTGTTCCTTTAGCCGAGCGAATTCCCGTGGTTCCCGCCGGCTGCCTGCCCGTGAGCGCACCCGAGGCGCGCGCGCTGCTGGCGTCGGTCAACGTTGTCTACACCGACCTTGACGGTACCTTGCTCGCGCCCGGTGGACGACTGCTCGCCGACCACGCGGGAGCGCCGAGTACGGCCACCGCAGAGGCGCTGGTCGCGCTGAAGTCCGCGGGGATCACGGTCGTTCCCGTAACAGGACGCGGCGCCGACCAGGGCAGCGAATTCCTGCGCCTGATGAACCTGGACTGCTACATCGGCGAGGTGGGCGGCTACATCCTGCGCCGCGAGGCGGGCGGGCGCATCGATGAGCGCTACGTTATCGGCGACTGGGCGCGCATGCGGCTGGAGCCAGGGCTGGCGCCGGGCGAGCTGCCCGCGGGCCTCAACCCCTGGGAGTTCATCGGCCGCAGCGGCGTCACTCAGCGCCTGTTCGCCGCCTTCCCGGAGATGCTCTTCGCCTACCCCACGCCGCGCTCGGTCTCCTGGTCGTTTTGGGGCAACATCGATGTGGAGCGTGCGGCTCGCGAGCTACTGGCCCGCGAGGAATTCCCGCTGCAATTGTTCGACAACGGCATCCTCTATCACCCGCCCGGCACGCTACCCGGCGACGCCCCCGTGCACATCTACCACCTGCTGCCCGCCGGCGTGTCCAAGAAGCTTGCCATCGCTACGGATCGCGCGTCACGGGCGTTACCCGCAGATGCCGCGCTCGCCATCGGCGATTCTGCCGTCGACCTTGAGATGAGCGAGGAGAGCGGCGTCTTCGTCATGATGGCCAACGGCCTGCGCAACCCCGAAGTCCAGGAAGCCGTCGCCGCGCGTCTCGCCGCCGGCCAGAAAATCCTGCATAGCACCCGCCCCACCACCGACGGCTGGGTCGAGATGGCGGACGCCTTGCTCGCTGCCCGATAAGGTGACAAGGTGACCAAGGGGACCGTCCCCTTTGTCGTCACCTGAGCTCTATGTGATCAAGGCTGAAGTCATTCAGATCCAGCACATAGAAGCCCTGGTCGAATGCAGCGCGGTCCAGCAGCACACCCAGCGCAAGCTGGATTTGCAGCCCCGCCGCAATCGACACCGTAGGGTAGGGGTTGCCGAGTGTCTTCTCCAGACTGGCTTTAGTGGAGGCCTGTTCAGTGATAAGCGGGTTATCCGGCGTGCTGATACCGACGTAGATATAGCTTCCGGCAATGCTGCCGTAGACAAGCGGGATACCTGCCGCATGACAGTGCTGCTCCAAGGTTTGGCGCGCTTCAAGGCTATCGAGACAATCGACGACCACATCACAGCCTGAGAGCGCGTCGGCTAACTCCGGCGTCGGAAACGCTGCCTGATACGCGCGTAACTCGACCGTGCTGTTGATCGCAGCCACGCGCTCGCGCGCCGCTTCGACCTTCGGTCGCCCGATGTTGGACTCCAGCGCAAGCAGCTGACGGTTCAGGTTGCTGGCCTCAATAACATCCGGATCGCAGATCATGATGTGTCCAACCCCCAGCCGCACCAACCCCTCCAGCACATGTCCGCCCAGGCCCCCGGCCCCAACAATCAGCACGCGTGCATCCGCCAGCCGCTCCTGCTCCGCAGCAGAAACGGTCGATGCGCTGCGCGCGTATCGTTCGGGTAGATCCATACGTTCATTCTATAGCAAAAGGAAGCGCGTCTCTGCCAAGGAAAGGGGCCGTACCTTTTGATACGGCCCCTTTCAACCTTATCCTCCGGCTACCGGAGGGAAGAGGAACAGCTTCTGTCCGTCTTCCAGCACGGTGTCCGGCTTGCGATGCCGCCCGTTGACCAGCAGGATCTGGACGCTCTCGCGCGCAATCCCCAGGTCATCGATGACCTCGCCGGCCGTCAGGCCCTCATGCCACGCAACTTCGACCTCCTTGCCGCGACCCTCGCGGAAGAACGCAAACAGCTTGACGAGGACCATGGCGCAAATCGCCTAGGCGATCCCGAGGCGCGCCAGCGTCTCGTCGGTCGGGAAGGCGTCGACCCAGCCACGTGCCGCGTAGTACTCAGGCAGCATGACGTCGAGCTGGCTGACCATCCCTTCGCTGGCTTCGTTGTGGATCGGCTCTTCCAGCAGACGCTTCGGGAGCGTGTCGTCTTCGGGCTTCATGCCAGCCAGCTTGTTGAACAGGCGCTCGATGTTGTAGATGCGCTCGCCGATGGTCATGATCTCGTCAGCGCTTACCTCAACGCCGCTCGCCGCGCTGTAGAGCGCCGCGTAGTCCTCCGCGCCGAGCGCGAAACTCGTGAACAGGCACATACCGAGGCTGTCGATGACCGCGGTCAGATCCTGGAAGATCTTGACCAGTCCGGCCTTGCCCTCGGTGGTGGTGCGGTCGACCTCAAAGGGATGCGCCAGAACCTCCGGGCTGATCGTGTAGCCGCGGACATGGCAGCCGCCGCGGTTGCTGGTTGCATAGTTCAGACCGATGCCCTGAACGCCGCGCCCGTCATAGGCCGGCATCTCCTGCTTCTTGACTGACATCGAGAGTTCGGGGTGTCCGTAGTGTTCGCACAGACGGTACGAACCCTGCGCCATCAGCTTGCCAAGCGTGTTGTCGGCGGCGCCCATGTGCTTGATCCACTCGACGATGGCCTTGCCGCTGCCGAACTCCGGCGCGACGGCGCCTTCAAGGTCGGCCTCAGGGATGAAGCCTTTCTCCCACAGCTCCATGGCCGCGGCGACGGTGGTGGCGGCGCCAATGGCATCCAGCCCGTACTCGTTGCACCAGAAGTTGGCCTCGATGATGGCGTCCAGATCGTCGACGTTGCAGCTGGCGCCAAAGGCCCACAGCGGCTCGTACTCGGGGCCGCCGATGACCTTGTCGCCCATTTTGACCACACGACCGCAGCCGATCGTGCAGCGATGGCAGAAGCCGTTGCGCACCAACTGGTTGGCCGCCATGGTCTCACCGCTGTACTTCTCGGCCATCGGATCTTCGGAAAGCTGCCAGTTCTTGGTCGGAAACGACCCGATGCTGTTGATGATGTTGACCAACACAGCCGTCCCGAACGCCGGCAGACCTTCGCCCGTCACGCCGTCTTCCTTGAGCTTCTTCGTGCTGGCCTGCGATGCCGCCTGGAAGGCCTCTTCGTTCTCGGCGCCGATCTTGCGGTTCTCGGTCTCGACGCGAATAGCCTTGAGGTTCTTGCTGCCCATGACCGCGCCGACGCCGGTACGCCCGGCCGCGCGATCGGTGTCGTTGATGACCGCTGCCAGCAGGCTCTGATGCTCGCCGGCCGGCCCGATGTTTAAGACCGAGGCGTTCTTGTCCGCGCCGTTCAGGGCCTCGACGACTTCCTCGCTCGTCTTGCCCCAGAGCGCCGAGGCGTCCTTGAGCTCAACCTGGTCGTCGTGGATGTCGAGGTAGACCGGACTTGAGGCCTTGCCCTCGACAATGATGCCGTCGTAGCCGGCATACTTGAGCCAGGCGCCAAAGTGGCCACCGCTGTTGCTCGAAGCGATCATGTTGTTCAGCGGGCTTTTGGTGATGACCATGTAGCGGTTGCCCGTCGAAACATTGGCGCCCGAAAGCGGTCCGGGCATGACGATCAGCTTGTTCTCAGGCGAGAGCGGATCGACCTGCGGGTCGATCTCATCCATCAGCATCTTGGTCCCCAGTCCGCGACCGCCCAGATACTTGCAAGCCAGATCCTCGTTGAGGGGCTCAGGGGCGATCGTTCCGTCTGTCAGGTTGACGCGTAGAAGCTTGCCGTTATAACACTTCATATTGTTCTCCTTTCGCATACGTCGACCACATGAGGCACGCGCAGAGAGCGGGAAGCAGGGGGGTTGCCACCCCACGCTGAACGTGCCGCACCGGATCGAGATATCCTTCGGCACTTCTAATTGTCGCACGTAAATACACGCGACATCTATTCTGCAGAAAACCCACGGCCAAGCGGTCAGGGGAGCGAGAGCACCTTCCTGACGCCGTCGAATGCCACGAAATCGGCTCTCTGCGCTTAAGAATCACGGAAATTTCGAGAACATAAAAATTGAAAGCAATCAGATCATCCGCGGTGATATCTTGATTGAGCTCCATTATCGGCGCTTCTTTATCCATTGCTATTCTGTTCATCCAGGTCGATGACGAGGTCGAGCGCTACAGGCTAGTTGATACTGATGAGTTCAACCTCGAAGTACAGCGTCGAATTCGCGGGGATCGACGGAGGTGAACCCTGCGCGCCGTAGCCCAGCGCCGGCGGGATGATCAGCGTGCGCGTGCCGCCGACCTTCATGCCAACGATGCCCTGGTCCCAGCCCTGGATGACTTTGCCCGCGCCGATCTGCGTCGTGAAGGGCTGCTTGCCGATCGAGGTATCAAACTGCGTCGTCTTCTTACCGTCAACATAGAGCCAGCCCGTGTAGTTCACCGTGACCGTGTCGCCCGCCTTGACCTCAGCGCCCTCTCCGACCTTCGTGTCTTTGATCTCCAGCTTCTCGATGCTCAGCAGTTCGACTTCGAAGAACAGCGTTGAGTTCGCGGGGATCTGCCCGTTTCCGACTTCCTGATCACCGTAGCCCAGCGCCGGCGGGATGATCAGCGTGCGCGTGCCGCCTATCTTCATGCCGGGGATGCCCTGAACCCAGCCCTTGATGACATTGCTCTCGTTTAGCTGAAGCGAGACCGGCTGTCCGCTGTCAAGGGAGCTCTGGATCTTCTCGCCCTTCTTACCGTCCGTATACAGCCAGAGCGTATAGTTCACGGTGATCGTGTCGCCCTCCTTGGCTACCTCTCCCGTGCCAACCTTCGTGTCCTTGATCTGGACTTTGTCAACGGGAGCAGCGGAAGAGCCCCCGCCACAGCCAGCCAGGGCGACTACCAGCGCCAGAGTCGTCAATGTCGCGACTAGGATCATGATGCGATGTTTCATGGATTGATACCTCTCGTTATATCGTACCTGTAGCTTTAACAGCACCTACCAGTATAGACTACGGCGCCCTTTTGTGTTCTGTTCACCGTCCCCTTGGTGCTCACACTTGCTATCATAGAGAGGCCATGATCTATCTGCTCACATTCCTTGAGGGCATCGTCTCATTCATCTCGCCCTGCCTGCTGCCGCTGCTGCCGATCTACCTCGCCTACTTCGCCGGGGACGCAGCAAAGAGTAGCGCCACGCGCCGGGGGATGGCACGCAGCGTCTCGGGCGCGGTGGCGTTCATCGCAGGCTTCGCGCTCGTCTTCACGGTGATGGGAGCTTTTGCCGGCAGCCTGGGACGCCTGCTGATTGGGCACCGTCGCCTACTGGAAATCCTCTGCGGCTGCGCCATCATCGTCTTCGGCCTGTACTATCTGGACCTCATCAAGCTTCCATCGCTGACCCGCTCGCGCCCGATAAGCGCAGGATTGGGCGCCGGACGCTTCGCGTGGCTGCTGCGGTCCTTCGTGTTCGGCCTGAGCTTTTCGCTTTCCTGGACGCCGTGTATCGGCGCCTTTCTGGGCTCGGCCCTGATGCTGGCCGCCAACCGCACGTCGGCCCTTGAAGGCGCCGCCCTGCTGCTCTGCTACTCGCTGGGCCTGGGTCTGCCTTTTGTGCTCAGCGCACTGCTGATCGACCGACTGAAGAGCAGCGTGACGTGGCTCATGCGCCACCACCGGCTGATCTCGCGGGTGAGCGGGGCTCTGCTGATCGCAATCGGCCTGCTGCTGGTCAGCGGGTGGTTCGGCGTCTGGGTCACCCAGTTAGGTACAATAAACTGGTAAGTGCAGATCGCTGGATGATAAGACTCTGTAAGGGACGCCGATCCCGGCGTCCCGCCCAAGCAGCACAGTAGGTGACAAAGGGGCTGTCCCCCTTTATCACAGAGAGAAAGAGGGATAGCCCATGAAAGGCAATCAAAGCTGGATCATGCCCGTGGCTCTGGGCGTGGCTCTGGTGGCGCTGCTAGCAGGCGCGTTGCTGCTCTACAATCACTTTGAGAAACAGGTCACCAACGTCGCCGCAGACGGCTCGCCCACCACAACGACGCCCGCAGAGACCACCTCGACTCCCTCCGACGGAACCACCGGCGAGCCAACAGTCGGCGACTCGGGCATCCCCGGTGTTTCCACTACGGCGAAAGACGCGGTGCCTGACTTCACCATGACCGACGCCAACGGCAATCCCGTCACGCTCTCCTCCTTTAAAGGCATGCCGACCATCATGAATTTCTGGGCTACTTGGTGTCCTCCCTGCCGCGAGGAGCTGGGCAGCTTCCAGAAGATGTATGATCAGTATGGAACGCAGGTTAACTTCGTGATGCTTAACGTGGGCGGCCGCGGCGACACGGTGGCCAGCGTGCAGAAGTTCTGCAAAGACAAGGGCTACACCTTCCCGGTGTATTTTGACGAGAGCAACGACGGCACGACACTGTTCGGCGTCACCGGCATCCCCGAAACCATATTCCTGAACGCCCAGGGCCTGAGCTACGGCAAGGTGGTCGGCGGCATGCCGGAGAGCATGCTCGCCCAAGGCATGGGACTATTGATGAAACGCTAGCTGGCGTCGAGTATCGACTCCGTAGAGCGCGTCGCCTTCGACGCGCCGCCTGCCCGAGTCCGGCGTCAAGCTTCAGGCACTCAGAGTACAAGGAGTTTGATATGGCATATATGAACTTTTTAACATTCAAAACGGCAGCCGAGCAGGACTATTCCGGCGACCTGGCAGCTGCGGCGCTGGCCTGCGAAGCGGCGGAGTCCGGCGAGGAAGTCGCCGCTGTGCGCAAGCGGCTGCAGGTCGCGCTGACGACCATGCGCGAGGCCATCGTCCGCGGCGCCAAGCCCGGACTGCGCAGCCGCAGCGGCCTGATCGGCGGCGATGGGGCCAAGCTGCTGGCGGCCGCCGACGCCGCAACCGGCAGCCACTCGTTGTTCACGCGCGCTATCGGATCGGCGATTGCCGTAGCCGAAGTCAACGCTGCCATGGGCCGTGTCGTCGCCGCCCCGACCGCCGGCGCCTCGGGGGTCGTCCCCGGCACGCTGATCCCAATGGCCGATGCGCACGGGATCGGCGAGGAACGGCTGATCGACGCGCTGGCCGTCGCCGGCGCCATCGGCGCTGTCTATGCCGCCGTGTCAACGCTTGCCGGCGCCGCCGGAGGCTGCCAGGCAGAAATCGGCACCGGCGCCAGCATGGCGGCCGGCGCGCTCGCCTACCTGCTGGGCGGCAACGCCGAGCAAATCGGCCATGCTGCGGCGATCGCCATGCAGGGCCAGCTCGGCCTGGTCTGCGACCCGGTGGGCGGCCTTGTGGAGATCCCCTGCGTCATGCGCAACCTGACTGGCACCGCCGTCGCCCTGGCCGCAACCGAAGCCGCGCTTGCCGGCGTGGAGTTCCCCCTCTCACTCGACGACGTCGTAATGGCTGCCCACCGCGTGGGCGACTCGCTCCCCCCCAGCCTGCGCGAAACCGCCCGCGGCGGACTGGCTGTCACCCCGGGAGCGAAACGGCTGATGGGGCGGAAGTAGCGCGGGGCGGGCGGGGTGTTGCAGGATTGGTCGCGCTCGCTGCACCTGGGAGCATCTAAGACAGGGGGGTTCTTGTCCACGCAACCCCTGAGCATCTAAGACAGGGGGGTTCTTGTCCACGCAACCCCTGAGCATCTAAGACAAGGGGGTTCTTCTTGCTTGTCTTGTGCAGGAGATCCGTCCCTTATCACAATAACAGCTCTTCTTGGCACAAAATGACGGAAACGTACGGTTTGCGAGCAGTTTTTCGCAAGAAATGCCCCTTTCAGCGCTACTCAAGCTTCATTTGCTGGAAAAAACCGTGCGTTTCCGTCATTTTGTGCCAGCGCAGGTCGATTTCGTGACATCCGGCTATTCGGAGCCAGCAAAACGGCTGGTGGAGAAGAAGTAGGGGCTTGGCACTGCAGGGCTGGATTGGTCGCGCTCGCTGCCTCCCTGGCAGGGGGTTGGATTGGTCGCGCTCGCTGCCTCCCTGGCAGGGGGTTGGATTGGTCGCGCTCGCTGCCTCCCTGGCAGGGAGTTGGATTGGTCGCGCTCGCTGCACCTGTTGTCCCGATTTGGAGGTTTCTGTCCAAAAACAGTGAGATAAGCGAGGTTCTCTGGTGCGATCTCCCTTGAA
>JGI20166J26741_10554447_pt1 | contig 15706 bp, 15 predicted proteins | sample TergutCu122P5_FD_26741 | JGI IMG/M metagenome (IMG submission 26741)
ATTTGAAAACTAGAGCCAAGTAATTTTTTATGTCTCTTTTCTAACTTCATAGATCCAAACAAATAAATTAATAACATATTCATCACAGATACAAAAAAAATGTTTGAAATTTGTTGTCCAGTGTTATTGGCCCGCCTGGGGTGCCCCACGTATTTCATGCCGGTCCTGCTTGCACCGATCTTTTGAACAGCTCAACGGATTTTCGCACTCATATATGAACGGGCGTATTCTCTTTCTTGTCTCTCATGACGGACCACATCAAGCATTAGAACAAGCACAAATAATACCTCGAAATAAAAAAAATATTTATAGAGTAACAACAACGTTTATATTGCTATGCACGTGAAATTTATGTAATAAATTTAGTGAAATATAAATCAGTCCCAAAATTATTACGCTAGTCATTTAAATTGTTAAAAAGTGCCTAACGTGGTAACCATTACATTTCGGACATACGTATAACAGGAAATTTTCAATTCGAATTGAGCCCTTAAACATGTCCTTGAGGTACGGTTATCCTGTTGCGAGGTACTTTGTCTAAAGGTTTTTAAATCACGCCACTGATACAAAACATATTTTTTGATTTCATATTGAACTTGCATGTGTCAGGAGCACAACAGAACGTTTTACAACCCCTGCTAAACCAAATCCATCTTTTACAAATAGAGCATGCTGAATGCTCGCATGACACGAGGACTTCCTTCCGTCTGTATGACCGAAACTAATGGCATAATAACACAAATTATTTTCACCCCTATGTGGAAATTAATCAACATAAAGTAACGGCAGGCTGATTATACCATGACAGCTGATTTGTTCCAGGTTTTGGTCCACCAGTTCTCATGAAATCAGTTCAGAAATAACAGAACTTTCAACATTATTTCCGAAGTTACTGTTTTATCACCTAACATCATACAAAAGACATTAAAATCCGTATACAAATAAAATCAAAACAACTCGTTACTTTCATCAGAATTATTCACATATTTTCTTATACATAAAACTTTCTATGGGATTGGTATTTGGCGGAGTGGATTTCAGTTTCCGACAGGGACACGAGGCTTGTCCAAAGCGTCCAGACCAGTTCTGAGGCCAATCCAGGCTCTTATTCCATGGGATCAGGAGAACTGTTTCACTAGGGCTGAAATGCCTGGGGCATCAATCTTACATCTCACCGCCATCTGCTGCACAGGTTTCAGAAACGTGGAACTGTACTTAGGGCCGGCCCGAGATATGTGGGCATCCCGGGCAGTCTAATAATTCAGCGTCCCTTCAAAAAGATGTCACTTAAATATTTTCGGCTTATAACAAGGCTGGCGAAAATTTCTGAGGGCGCGTGCCTAAACTGCGGATAATTTTCGGAGAGATAATGTCGCGCGTGGAACCGGCGTTGACTAGCACAGTATTTCTGATTATTCCAGTGATCCCCTAGCGCCCCTTATGGGTTGAAGCCCCTGGTAGCTGCCCGACTGACCTGTCCCTTAATCTGGCCCTGACCCTATCTCCACTCCCCAAAGCGTTTTCATATCACGGTTATTGATTAAGCACAGCAATAATGTTAAACTTTTACAATTAAATAATGTTATCATAGCAAATAGCTTGCTGGAATTCAACCCTGTTGTAATTAAACATGCAGTGGCAGTCCGTTTTGATTGTGCATATATACCGGTAGGTCAACAGCTGCATTAAAATATACTCGTATTTCATTATCTCTGGGATATATTGAAAAGTCAGAGTTCGGGAAGCTCATCTGTTTGAACACGTGATCCGCTTAACGTTTCCGGCCATCTTCGGTGACACAAACGATCCAACTGGCCATGGCAAGTGCAAATAATGAAACTGAAGCCACGAGATGGTTCATGGTTAGTTACTGATTACTTACACATGGTTATTTTGTTCAGAATTTTAAGGCTTATTGCAACAAAAATATCCCGGGTTCATTACCGGCCCATTGCAATGCATGTAATGCCTATATTAAGGGCACATGAGAATACACGGAGTGTAGGGTGGGACAGGACTGGACGGTAGATGGACGCTGTAACTGAACACTTCTTGTCTCATAGACATCACTTATATGTGATTTATTTCCCCTGTAGTGCAGGTAAGTGTACCCGTGTTTTCAGAATAGAGAGTAGCTTAAAATTCCTCTTGGTCCTCTTGCTCTGAACATCTCGTGGCGTGCTCATAGCACTTAAACACGATGACACTAACACAGACGGAGAAGCATAAGCCGATGAACAGAGAGGGTATCAAACCCAAGCTCTGAAGGTCCGGACGGTAGACGTGACCTCTGTGACTGACAGAAACACGTACTGCTAAATATTGAACAAAAGAGGCAATGTACGTGTAACGTATCACTGAGGCGGGTTCGTGCAACCACAGTTGCAGTGGAAAAGCAGTAAATATTACATATTGTGAGTGCGTGTGTTTGTAGCCTTAGATAACCAGCATGCAATGTGCATGCGCCATATTGTCATCTGTGGCCTGCCCCGATGTACAATATTTTTACACATAAACAACACGATTTTCGAAAAAAAAATCTATTGAACATAAAATGTCTCATTTCATTTTCTCTACAATTTTTGTCTGAAAAAATTCTTATTCTAAGAATAGTTGAGCGATATATGATCAAAAATGTACATTGGTCTTCCTGTAAAGTACCCGTTATTCTTGTCCGATTTTAATAATTTTGAATTGTCTGGACGGATTTTCGAAAAACAAATATCAAATTTCACAAAAATCTGTCCAGTGGGAGGCGAGTTGTTCCGTGCGGACAGACAGACGGACGGACAGACATGACGAAACTAATAGTCGCTTTTCGTAATTTTGCGAACGCGCCTAAAAAAGGAGATTTAACAATAACATGAGTAGTAACCTGACTTATACGTGAGGTATTCATTAGTTTAGATTGTATGCAATGTAACAGTAGGCCCTGTAAGCGTTTTTATTTCCTGTGTACCGCCCCCATTGCTGGGCCGGAATAGCTCAGTTGGTATACAGACTGGCTAAGGGCTTGACGGTCCTGGGATCGAATCCCGGTGTAAATGAAATTTTCTGCACCCTTCTTGATTGGCCCTGGGGCCCATCCGGCCTCCTATACAATGGATACCGGATTATTCCCGGGGGCGTGGCGTAAAACACCCACCCCTACCTTGCGCTGAGGTGAAAGGAAGAGCAGAGATACACCTCTACCCCCCTTCTGGGCCTTAATGGCCTGTTGTAGGGTGAAATTTATCAATTCCTTACCGTCCCCATTGACCCGCATCGGATTTTACCACCTTCCGTTGTCAAATATTTAACTGGTCTCCATGCTTGAAATTTGCCTATACGTAACCAGAACATACCCACTAAGGTTTTGCCATGACTTTCCCCAATCGCAAGACAAACGCAGGCTTGCAGTCAAAAAGGGGCACGGTCCATTTTCCCCCGTTACGAAGGTAGGCCGAAAGGATAGCGACTCCTCTCCAAATGGGAGCTTCGCCCAACAGCAGCCATTAGAATGTGCACCACAAGTCTCCAGCCAAGAAACCAAACTCGGTGGCGTTAAGTTCACTCTCATTCGATTATGCTCCCATTCCAGCTTTGCGTTTAACACGCAAGAACCTTTTTGCCCTCGCAAGGATCTCCGACATTCTCGCTTTCTCTGGGCGGTCCTCCCAGCTCTCTACAGAGCCGCAGTCCCTACATCGGCGGCTACTTCATCCGGACAGACTACGACAACAACAGAGCCAGCGAGCGACAAGTGCGCCACTGATGGTAAATGGTTAAATTGATGACCAGAACTTAGCGTAACATTCAATGGTTTCGCTCAACAAAGACGGAAATAATTAGCTTTGCTACGATTAAACGGTTTGTCTGTATCAGGGTCACTCGGAAATACAGAGCAGTCTTTGGTGTAAACGTAGCACAATTTACACTTGTCCATAATTCTGACCCTTGGTCGCACGGTTGGTTGAGACACTGCTCTACATTCCGGAAGGGGGGGTTCGATTCCCGATTATGTCATTGGAATTGGTCTTTAACTTAATCCTTCCGGCCGCACTATTGCTCTGGGGTCGACTAAGATTCTAACAAAAATCATTACCAGGAATATTTCCGGGGAGCAAAGGCGGCCATTGTATAGGGCTGACAGCTTTACCATCAACCATATGAAAATTGTCTGGAAGTCTGGGAGCCTCAAGCGCTTGTAACCCTCGGGGCCTTTGCAGGTCTGTAAGGGATTGCTTTAACTTTATATGACTGCACGGTGTCACAGCTGAGAAAATCACAATACAAATCTCATTGCCATATAAAAAATCCCAAAACATGTATTAAAATATTTCCTGTTTCAACTTAATAGCTTCCTTATGAATACAGGACACTTAAGATGCCGTAAACATAGTGCCGAAATATGGAAGGTGATTCACATTACAATTTTACTGCAAATTTATGCACTGCTTTATTTCGATGACTGCATTGCTTTGATGCAAGTATGTCTACATGTCCCTGGCAACAAGAAGCGAACAAAGTGTCACAACATTAGTAACACCCGCAGAGAATCCTGTTAGCGCGACGTCCTGTAGATTGAAGTTGATAATTCTCGGTCAGATTACAGGCATCTGTGTGTCTGACTGAGCACAGGAATGTAATTAACTGTGTCCCTCTCTAACAAAAGAAGCGATAACTAATTATATTGTGTTGGTTCTTGGTTCTACGGGAGGGCCTTCCGCTGGCACCCGTGCTAATTGGTTCTGTGGAAAATGAGAACAAAACCATGCCCATAGAATTACGTGAGTGAAACCGCGGAACAATAAGTAGAATCGCACGAAATTACTGCAAAGGGATTCAGAAGGATGACATATCTAACCAGCTTCACCCCGTAAACATGGGACAGTTCTTTAGTAAAGGCCGCGCCATGTGTTTGAATGATGACGGCTTTGGCTCTGGGTCAAAAATAATTATCTGACAGAGGAAATTATTGCTTCCTAACAGATGATGCTATACACCTTGAAAAACAGGACAATTATTATTCGTTTGTTAAACATTTCTCTCTTTCCCTTCTTCGTATTTCCTGTAACATCTATCTTTCCATTCATCTGTCTTTTCAACTTTCTTTATTTTGTGTATGTCTTCCTCCATTATTTTCTGTTTTTCTTTGTTCCTGTCCTTTCTGTCTTCCTGTCTTTCTTTCTTTGTCTCTTTCTTGTATATTTTGCTTTACAAAGCTCGCCTTTCCTTCTTAAAGCTAATTGCTACTTTATTTCTTTTTCCTACATTCAACATACAATTTTTCTTTCAATTTCTGCACCTATAATTTACCCTATTAAGACTCCTAAACCCTGTTCAGTATCTTATTTCACTGGTCCGGTTATTTCTTGGGCACTCTGAATAGATAAATGTTGATGGCTGCTGCGTGATTCGAGAGTGAGTCGTAGGGCTAATTTACCCTTTCTAGGTAAGGGAAAGTAGAATAAAGAAAACAACGTAACCAGGAAGACGAAAATAAACTGCGGGAAAGAAAGGAGACGGCTTATGGCGAAGAAAATTTAGAATGCAGGAAATGAATGCATAAAACACAAATGGCAATAGTGTTCGTGCATCACGACCAGAGCTGGAGTAAGAGAAACACTATGGGCACCAGAAAGAGGACAGGCTTTCAGCTCATTTATCCTGTATCATCATTAAAAAGGGTTCCAAATATTCGTCCACCAGAACAATCTCTATGCAAATGATCAGGTTTTCACAAAAGTTACAATCAGCACAGTCGGCATTTTGTATTATATCTTATAGCAGACTGTAGCAAGTTGACTGGTGTACCTTAAGTTTCCCAAGGATTACATATCTCACATATCTCACATATCTCACATATCTCACATTGGACAGCGGCTCAATAGAAACAAACGGAAAATAAAATATTGGTACAGAAATCGCATTCTTTACAGGCACATAAATTTCAGATAAAGTGACTCCTTTACAAAAAAAATACAAATACAATTCAGAATTGAATTATTCAGAAGAAACTTTATAGGACTGGTAAAATAATCGACAATCTTGTTAAAGAAACATTCAGATAAAAATTTTGTTTTAAATCCAGAATATCAATAATGTTAGCCTTACTATTTGCAGGGCGAATTCTTTATTGCATTAGTAAAGAAATTTTGTGACAAAACAGTAACAGTAATAATCACTTAGGGTATATGAATGCTACATAAGAGTTTCTTATTCTGGTTCGGTTATTATTAAAAGTTCAGTTCCTACCTCACATAGAGCAGATTCAGTGCCAAATACAGACATCAAGCTTTTAATGCTGTGAAGGGAAACAAATAGATTTTAGTATTTAGAACCAAAATACGGAGGTTTTTAATGTTAAGACTGATTGCACATTCAGTGACCTCTGAACTATTAAAACAAACTAATAGTGCCTGTCACCCTACAAACTACCAACACCCTACGATCAATTTTAATTCTTCCTTTCAGGTCTAGAAATTTGGCATGGTTGATATCTCAGTGAAAGCCAGTGCTATAATTATCATAAGGCAATTACAAAAATCGGCTGACTGCATTTATATCTAACAGAGTTAAAAATGAATATAATTATTAACGGAGAGCTGTATAAGTTATGGGAAAATGCACATTTACCACGCCTGGAAGAGATAATAAATAAAGAAATTATTAATACGAAAATATTAAGAGAAGAAATTCCTAAGTACGTCAAAGGTTGGATGAAGGAAATAAAAGAAATTGATCTTCTTTTCCTCTTTAATTTGATTGTCAGCTGTTCTTTATAAAATGTTTTTATTTTCAAGATTGCCTTTTCATTTATGTCCTCACATTAAATCAATTCTTCCAGTTGGTGTCCAATTTATTCCCTTTCCATTATTATACTTTTTAAGAGTCTATTTTCGTGTCCAATCTTTCATTCCTTCTCTTCAAAATTTCATAAAAGAAATTCCCCTCCCTAAGAGCACAGCCACTTTTTTCATATGTCTGCCACGCAGTCTATTGTTTACTCTACAGGCTGAAAGCTTTTCCCTAGTATCGCGAACAGAATCTGTTACTACGTTTCTTAAATTGTAAGAAACCAGTGAATAAAGACGCAGTTCAGTCATTAAGGTAAGTCTGACTTAAAAAATTAACCGAATAGTTGTTTAGTACCAACACAAAGCTTCAGACTTTCTTGTGCTATGGCGCAACAATATTATATTAGTAATTTTATTCCAGGAATTACGTACATAGAAAATCCCTTTTTATGTAGTTAAATTTAGGAAGCTGTTGGTAATTCGGAAATATATAGCTTCGGATACTGGCTGTTTGTTAAATAATAAAGTCAAAGGGATGTATGACGAAGAGGACACAGCCTGAAGGGACTGATAAAAACCAGGACATTAGTATCGGGTAATCCTTCCGGGATTTCAACCAGGCATCCTCTCGGACAGACCTTCAAAGCATTACCGATCCACAAACCCGTTTCATGAGAGCATGTTTGAAGGATTTAAAAATTTTATTTAATTGTATTCCACGAGGAAGAATAAAGAAGAAAGACCTGTAAAGACGTAACATGTCTGAAGGAAGTTTAGATAGAAATGAACAGGCCATGGGAGGTAATTTGTGAAGCTGATGAAGGCAGAAGCCGTTATCATTGTGTGTGGATATTTATATTGCTGTATTTCTGTCAGTAGTTCAGTTTCGTTTATCGCCAATTTTACTTTTTATCCACCTCGTTGATTTGATCTTCACCCTCCGACTGCACATTCATCGAATCGCCTTATAACTTCTTTCAGAATTTGACCACTTGGCGACGTGGAAGACGAGATTATTGTGCGACTGAAAGGAAGCAAGAAACAAACAAGTGCAGAAAGAATATAATTAAGTACATGTTGGATAATACATGTCCAGAGAGTTCCTGTCTAATAAGTTGAAATAACAACAATGTCTTCCTCTCTTGCCGAAAATAAATTGATAGCGAATGGTAAAGAAATTGTGTGTGAGTAGAGTAATGTTTGGAATTCAAAGGACAAGACATAAAACAAGTTTCTAGGAAAAAAATTTCACAGCCGTGGAACTTTTGATAAATCAGTTCCTCAATTATGTCAGTTACAAAATGAATGGTTATTTTAAAAACACTGTATATAAACGTTGTGAAAAAGAGACTACCGTCTTAATGCGGCAGTGTATGTCAGGATGGAAAATGGTGTCATTAAAAAGCCACCGAAATTCGATTCGCTCAATGGAAATAACAACTTACATGGATTAAATTTCAGTGATGTCATGATTCGTTAATGTCTCAGCCTGTCTTGCGACAGGCCCACAGCCACTTCCAAAGCAAGTTCCCCACAGAGTAATATAGTGTTTCTCTTTCAAATTCCAGTACCTTCTCCATGCCTTAAGGTCATTCTGAAGCCACATAGTCTTCTTCCTCCTCCTCCTCCTCTCCCTTCTATCTTTCCTTCAAGAACATGTTTTCAACAGCAGTTCCTACGCAAATTGTTATCAATCCACTTAGCATTATTTCGTTTTATGGCATGTAGGATAGTCCTCTCCTCCTTAACTACACCTGATACTTCCCCATTTTCTCACATGATCAGTCCAACTGATATTCTCCATCCTTCTCCAGTACCACATTTCAAAAATTTTCAAGCTATTTCTGATCTATTTTCCGAAGTGTCCAAGTTTCAACCCCTTACACAGTTATGCTACAAATGTAGCGTTTCATTACTTTCTTCTTTATATTTAATACAGTTTACTGGTTAGGCGACTCTTCTTCTTGCTGAATGCCGCTTATGCCAGGACAATCCTGGATTTAATTTCATGTGTACATCTTGCATCATTTTTGTAAGTGTACCCAGATAGCTGAGATACGTACTGATATAGACCGATAAAGGAATCAATACCAGTACTATATTTTTAGTCCCATAATTGTAAGCCTATAAGATTTCAGAGTCTCATAACAGTTATCAATAAAAGGATGATATTCTCGGGCTTTGTACCACGAAGGGTAGGGGTTTTCTTCCACCGTTTCAGAGGAACGTGCTGCCTCCGAATTCAGAGTGACTGAATTTATTTCGTGTGCATGCTGAGTGTTGGCGACTAGAAAATTTGTCGAATATTTGGAAGGGTTTCCTGAATTTAAACCAATTAGTGGTTGCTGAGAAATTAAACTTCAGCTCTACCCCTTACGTCACTCTGATTAGGCAATATCCCAGAAACATTCCTATGTAGTCGACACATTCCCTTCTCCTAAACACTTCAGCATTCCCCTGAACGAAATTCAGTCACCTTAAAGGTGGAGGCAGCACGTTTCTCATAAACGTCGCGGGAAAAAACGCATTACACTACGTGGTATAGAAACCAAACGACCGTTACCCGAGTACCTACTTGCGATTCGTATGACGAGACCATGAGCAAGTCAGACTGTGGACTACAGTATCGAAAGACTGAACGTTACTGGATTCATTGGAAAGGTCTGGATGGAATTGGTCGTGGCCTAATTAAGCCTTTTGCTCCGAACAACGCATACACTGCATCTCAGGAAGCTGGATTCGATTTCCTAATAAACCAGCATAGGCGCCAGGCAATTATGGCCATACTTGTAAATCCACTTTGCGGTTTTCTGCTTTTCTTTTGTTGTTCTTTGTAAAAGTTTGCGTGAAAAAATTAAATCCTGTAAGTTTTCAGGAGTTTTGCAAATTACATAGTAATTTAAATCCGAAGCAAAAGGATATGTGACTATCGCACCTTTTTCTTTGAGGACATCCTCAGGCAGGATGGTCGGTTTTGCGGTCAAGATTGTAACCCCCTACTGTGCGAATACAAATCAGATCCCGTCTTTCTTCCTAACACCAATCTTGAGATGGTAATAAAATTTGTCACGAATGTAAACGCAGTGTTTAGAAACTTATTCGAAATTCACTAAGTACTTCTAATATTTTATGAATTAAAACATATGGATGAAACATAAAATTCAGGCTACTCTGGCAGATAGGCCAAGATGTAATACCAAAAAGTCGATTAAAAAAAGAAGCTGGGCGTGGGAGCAGGAAGAAACATATGATGGTTGACATAGACTATTTATAGTACTACCGACAGCACGTCTCTGACATGTCAACAAAACAGATTACTGAGAAGGACAAGATGCTGAACTCTTGTTTGTGTACTGACAGTACCCGTACTGAAAAGTTTATAGTTCACCATGATATATAGTGTTGACCCACAAGCAAACTGCAGAGTGACAGAAGACCTATCAACGCTGCACATATGACGTGAAACCACGTAATTTCTGAAATACCTAATAATTTTTACTGCGCTAAAACCCGGAAGGTGGCGGGTTCGATTCTCAATGGCGTCATTGGAATTTTTCATTGACATAATCCTTCTGGCCGCGCTATGGCCCTGGGGTCGACTGAGCCTCTATCAGAAATGAATACCAGGAATATTTTCTGGACAGAAAAAGCGACCGTTGCGTTAGGCTGACAACCTTAACAACTTCATGACCCTATTGTCTTTAAATCTGGGAGCCTCAACCTCCTGGAACCCTCAGGGCTTTTCTAGGCCTGTACAGGTATTGTTTTATCTTTACCTAATTTTTACTTCTATGTCCTAAATTCAGAGAGAAATTAGCTTCTATAGCTTAGACGGCGAGTCATATATAGTGACATAATAGGTCAGCTGTTTTAAGTACGATAGAGGTTGCTTGTGCACTCCGAGACGGACAACACTTTTAATGCAGCATGTAGTGAGAAATCACTATTTAAGGATCGAGTAAATTCTATACTCAGACATGCAGCAGGCAACGTCTTACCGTTCTGCTGCAATTATTGTAGATTAAGATGCTAACTTTAAATTATCGCAAAACAGTGAAAATTGCGAATATTTTACAAGTGTCTCTTCATTTTTCGTACAGCAAACTCTGCAGCTTAATTATTTTCCCGTGTCCCAGCAACACATATACAATCAAACACGTTCCATTGTTATGCTAGTTCTAGAATACGTAAATGACCTAAGGTGTGTGTACCAACAGCGAAGAGTAACATTTGAAAGCCTTATTTTCGTACATTTCTATAATAAAATAATAACACAAGACCCATTGCAATATATTCTGACCACAGTCAGCACTATCTTTGGTTTTACTAGTGAAATGATTGGTAGGTTTGCGTACCCTGTGAATGCACGCAAAAATAATTACACGTGTTCATGTAAATTATCCGTTCTGTTCCTTCTAGCTGAAAGAAAACTTGAGATTGAGTGACAAGTTCCCATAGAAGTCTCCAATAACGAATATCAGGCACAACTTTGCCGTGGTCTTTGTGTAACATATACAGAGAGGCGTAAGGAAATGGCAATTGTAATAGGCTATCGTCAGCGGTGACAACTCGTCTAAGAACCGCAAGACAGAACTTAGACGATCGAGAAATAATTTGACGCAATTTTGACGTTCAACACAACTTTAGATACGTATTGCCAAAAATAACAATCAAGACAAGGTAAGAATAAATAAACAAAAATAAACAAACAAATGTCCACACAAAAATATAAGGCCTTCAAATTCTGTTGATTATGCTGCAGCCTCAGTTGTCCATAAAATGTTTGTAATTTCGAAAGATAGAAAATGTAAAAATTAACTTTTGCAAACGGGTTCACAAATTTTAGTACAAATGTAAACTTATTAGAATCAAGAGGAGCAAGATAAAAATGGCAATTCTGAGAGGACACGTTTGGAGTTACACTGTGCTCTCAGTTTCAGGTAATAACTCTCCCCTCAGCAGGTTTCCCATCTAAGAACCTGTCTCCAATGGCGACTCATATTCCAGAATATTCCAAAATATCTCTTCTACCAGTACGCGAGTAATAGAAAACGCAGTGAACCAAAATATTGAATCATCGACAGGGCTCGCCAGTTAAGTTCAGACTTGTTTTAACTAAACACGCCTCTGCGAGGCAGACAAGAGGAGCAGTTTTTTCTGCTTAAACGAAACTCGGCTTCTGATAGTCTACGGACTGAAATATGATGCAAAAGAAGCTTAATAGGTTCCACATACGAGTGAAGTTTCAAATGTCCATGAAAGTGAAGATTTAGTTCAAAGTATTCTGGAATATTAGAAATTGTAGTTTATATTATTTATGTATTTATTTAAGTGTATTTCCATGTGGGCCGGGACAGCGTGGTCGGTATAGCGACCCGCTACTGGCTGGACGATCTAGGGATCGAATACCGGTGGGGGCGAGAAATTCGGCATCCGACTAGACTGGCCCTGAGTCCTACCTAGCCTCCTGTATAGGGGGTACCGGGTCTCTATCCACGGGGTACAGCGGCTACGGCGTGGCGTTGACCACCCTCCTGCATCTAGAGCCGAGCTTAAAAAATTGTAGTGTTGTACCTCTACTCTCCTATCTGCGTCTTCAAGGCTTGGTCTAGGGGAAATTCAAGTATTTCAAGTATTTCCATGGCTGTTGCTATGAGTTACAGTGTCAAATAAAATTATAATTGTAAGCAATGTGAAAGAAAGCTCTCTTGGTGGCCTAATTTGAGGTACTACGATACGTGCGTCCCTGTCACCACGGCATGGCGCATCCTCAGGTGCGGATGGAGGAACGGCCTCCAATCTGGAGAGTACCTGCGAATATTTTCAATAAGCAGTCGCGGACAGCCGACAAGGTGTGGTCCTCCAGCTTGAGTGTTGGGCCAGGTGTTAACAGTTCCTTACCTTACAAACTGGTCTTGTTACGAAACGTATACACGTGCCTCAAGCCTGAATTGATCCTTTGGTACGACCTAAGTAATTGAGAAGGGACATGGGATTTGGTTCGTGGAATGTATGTAGCCTGTATAGGCCCCGTTCACTTACAACAGTAGCCAGGGAATTAGCCAGATAGAAATTAGATTTAGTGGGTGTACAGGCGGTTAGGTGGGGCAAAAGGGACACTGTAGGAGCAGGGGATTGCATTTTTCTATGTGGAAAAGGAAACGAAAATCATCAATTTGGAGCAGGTTTTTTTTGTACACCACAAAATAGTATCAGCAGTTAAGAGAGTAGAGTTTGTTAGTGATAAGGTGTCATGTATAGTTCTGAGAGGTCGCTTGAGTAATATCATTGTTTTGAATGTGCATGAACCAAATGAGGAGAAAAGTGATGATTCAAAAGACAGTTTTTATGAGCAGTTTTCGAAGATTTTCCTGAGTACCTTATTAAAATTCTGTTAGGAAATTGTAATGTAAAAGTGGGGAAAGAGGATATTTTCAAATCGACAGTTGGGAATGACATTCTACATCAGGATAGTAATAGTGATGGTGTCAGGACAGTAAACTTTGTCACAGAAAAAAAAACAATTTGTTAAGTTCACGATGTTCCCACGTTGAAACATATATAAATACAATTGCACTTCTCCTGATGGGAAGGCTCACAGCCATATTCATCACATATTGATTGGTAAGAGATGGCATTCGAGTACACTCGATGTACGATCTTTCAATGAGCTGACTGTGATGCTAAACACTATCTGGTGGTTGCAAATTTAAGGAAAGACAGGCGGTTATTAAACAAGCAGCATAGAAATTTGATGTGGAGAGATTTAATCTCAGAAAGTTAAGTGAACTCTGGATTAGGAAACAGTATCAGATTAAGATATCAAACAGGTTTGCAGCTTGGGAGAACTTAAATTATAACGAGGACATAAGTAGGGTTTGGGAAAACATTAAAGAGAATATTGAAACCTCAGTTAAAGAGAGTCTAGCTCTGTATGAATTGAAGCAACAATAACCATCGTTCAATGAAGAATGTTCAAGGTTTTAAATCAAAGGAAACAGGCTTAATTGCAGTGGTTACAGGATCCAAACCACAGCAATGTAGATAGTCTAAACAATGTAAGAAGTGTAGCTAGTAGGCATTTTAGGAATAAAGAAAAGGAATATTTGGAAGTTAAAATTGATAAATTTGAAACTAACAGTAAGATAAAAAATATCAGAGACTTGTATAGGGGAATCAGTAACTTTAAGAAGGGTTACCACCTTAGAACTAATATAGTAAAGGATGAGAAGGGTGATTTGGTTAAAGACTTCCACAGTATTTCGGCTAGGTGGTGGAACCATTTCTCACAGCTACTGCATATACTCGTACATGGAATTCATGATTTTAGGCAGACAGAAATATATATGGCAGGAACACTAGTGCCTAAGTCCAGTGCCTCAGAGGTTTAAATGGCTATTGAAAAGCTAAAAGGCACAAATTCCAGGTTTTGATCAAACCCCGACAGAACTGAATAAAGCAGGAGGTAAAAGAATTCTCTCTGAGATCCATAAACCTATTAATTCTATTTGAAATAAGAAGGAATTGCCTGAGAAGTGGAAGGAGCCGATAATTTTACCTATTTAAAACAAGGATGATAAAACAGATTGTAGTAATTATAAAAGCATATCACGTTTGTCACCTATGTACAAAATTTTATCCAGCATCCTGCTCCCAATGTTAAATCCATATGCAGCGGAAATTATTGAGGATCATCAGTGTCGATATCGATACAATAGGTAAACTACTGATTATATTCGGCATTCATCAAACACTTGAGAAAGAACTGGAATGCGATGAAGCAGTGCATCAGATACTTAATTGACTTCAAGAAAGTCCATGATTCAGTTAGGAGGGAGTTCTTGTATAATATTCTTTTTGAGTTTGGTATGCCTGCAACTGGCAAGGCTAACAAAAATGCGTCTGAGAGAAACCTAAAGCAGAGTCTGTGTCAACAAATATTTTGTCTCATGTGTTTACTATTAAGAATGGTTTGAAACAAGGAGATGCTTTATCGCCACTGCTTTTCAACTTTGCTTCAGAGTATGCCATTTTGAGGGTTCAGGTAAACCAGGATGGCTTGAAAATAAATATTACACATCAGCATCTGGTTTATTCTGATGATGTGGAAGCGCGCATAATATAAAGAAAAACACAGACGCTTTAGTAGTTGCTAGTAGGGAAAATGGACCAGAAGTAAATGCTAGTAAAACTAAGTACTTGGTCATGTCTCGAGATCAGAACGCAGGACAAAGTCACAATATAAATATTGATAATAGCTCCTTTGAAAGGGTGGAAGAGTTCAAATATTTGGGAAAAACGATTCAAAATTCTATTCAGGAAGAATTTAAGAGGAGATTGATGTCAGGAAATGCTTGCTATCATCCGGTGCAGAATCTCTTGTCTTTCAGTTTGCTTTCCAAAAATATAAAGATTAAGGTATACAGAATTATTATTTTGCCTATTGTTTTGTATGGGTGTGAAACATGGTCTCTCACATTGAGGGAGGAAGGTAGGCTATGGATGTTTAAGAATAAGGTACTGAGGAGAATATTTGGGCCTACGAGAGACAAGATAATAGGCGAGTGGAAGACTACATAATGAGGAGTTTAATGATAAGCATGAGATGGGCGGGGCATGTAGCACATATGGGGGAGAGAAGAAGTGAATACAGGGTTCTGGAGGGGAAACCTGGAGGAAAGAGACCAATTGAAAGATCCAGGTGTATATGAGATTATAATATTAAGACGGATCTTCAGGAAATGGAATTTGGGGGCATGGACTGGATTGATGTGGCTCAGAGCAGGGGCATTTGGCGGGCTCTTGTAAATGCGGTAATGAACCTTCGGGTTCCATAAAATTTGGGGAAAAGCTTGACTAGCTGAGAAACGGTTAGCCCCTTACGAAGGGCTCTGTTCCATGGGGTAAGTAAGTAAGAAAGAAAGAAA
>JGI20166J26741_10556671_pt1 | contig 15690 bp, 19 predicted proteins | sample TergutCu122P5_FD_26741 | JGI IMG/M metagenome (IMG submission 26741)
GTTTACGTCGTCCTCGGCCCCTTCTTTAGATTTAAAAACCGCGTCTTTTCCGCCCGCCATTATGCCGGCAACCCGGCCCGGCTCAAGGCTGAAAGTGGGGTAACATTCCGCGGCTTCCAAAACGCCGAGCCGCCCGCTGGTGCCCGCGCCGATAAAAATTATATTTCCGCCGGAAGCGAAAATTTTTGCCGTCTTTTCCGCGGCTGCGGCAATTTCTTTTTCCGCGGCCGTGACCGCGCGCCAAGCGGCGGCGTCTTCCTTATTAATAAGTTCGACAATTCCGCGCGCGGGCAATAAATCCATGTTTACGGTATTTTTATTTTGGCGTTCAGTTTCCGTCATAAAGGGATACTGTTAATGTCTTGCGCCGCCGGAGGAGGGACCTCCGCGCCGGGTAGCGCGGCGCTGTCCTCTTTCACGCCGGGAAAGGCCGGCACTTTTACCCACGCCAAAATATTGGGCGTGATATACGCGTCAATCATGTCCGTGCCGTCTTTGTCATACGAGGTGACAAAGGTTATGCGCCCCGGGCCCTGCTGCAAAAACGCGATATTTCTTATAAGGCTGGCTTCCAGAAATAATTTTTTATTGTCCGGCGCGGCGGCTATCAGCAAAGGGATTTTGCTTACTTTTACGCCCGGTATGGCCAGCACGTCGCGGATATTTGACGACGGGGAAATCAGGGCCACCCCGCCTATGTCATTATTAAAAACTATGCTGTTGGCCGCCACGTTCGCGCCAAGGCCGCTGCCCAGAATAAAAATGTTTTGGGGTTTTGCCTGTTTGGCGGTTTTCAGATAATTTACGGCGGCGTTTACGTCTTTGTACATTTTGTTAAACTGGTTATCAATGCCGGTTTTGCTGAATTTTAAATAGTGCAAAGGATAAGCGCTTTTGCCGTGGCCCCGCAAATCCAGCGCGGCGTAACCGAAGCCCGCGTTGCTTAAACTTTTGGCCAGTTTGGCGTAAGAACTTTTGTTTTTGCCCAAATCAGGCAGAAGAATTACGTATTTGCTTTGCCCGTCCGCCGGGTCCTGCAAAGTCATGGTAATTTTCCAGTTGTCGTCGGTTGTGATAGTGACCGGGGTTCCGTCCAGCTTTGCGGTTTCAACCGAATCCGCCGGAGGCGCGGGCGGAATGGCGGCGGCGGTGGGAGAACTGGGCACGACGGGCCTCTGCGCCAAAACCGCCAGCGGCGTTAAAATTAAAATAAAGGGTATAAACTTTTTCACTGAAAAATTTCCTCTTTTTTAAACCAAAGCGCTATTTCCCTTTCCGCCTCTTCCGGGGAGCCGGAGGCGTGCACCGCGTTTTCCATAATGCCGTTTCTGATTGCGCCGAACTGGCCGCGCAATGTCCACGGGTCCGCCTTTTCCGGGTTTGTGGCGCCTATCATGGCGCGCACTTTTGAGACGGCGTTTTCGCCGCGGTAAACAAAAGCGTAAACGTGCGGTTTGCCGATATTGTTGACCTTTCCCATCATATAATTTATGACGCCGTCCAGATAAGGCGTGCCCTTCAGGTTGTCATAATGTTCCCGCGCGAGTTTTTCCGTGACGGGAGCGACTTTGGCCGCGGCCATTTGCAGGCCGAGGTTTTCCAGCCGGTCAATGATGATGCCGGCTATGCGTTTTTCAATAGCGTCAGGCTTGATGAGTATAAGTGTTCGTTCCATAAAATTATTATACAAATATACAAACACAAAATCCCCGCCCGAAAGGGCGGGCAGCGCGCCCGCGCGCGCGAATAAGGCTTTAGCCGTCATCAAGCCGTGGCCTCAAGCCGTTTGAAACCCGGCACCGCAAAAACCCCAATAGTCCCAAGCGCTTCCAGATTTGAGCGAAGTTTCAATTTTCTTGCGACGACAATCAAGTACCCGCAGGGTACGGTGAGGAGCAAAAAATTGAAAATTCGCCAAATGTGGAAGCCGCAACTTCTGCGACCATAGCCAGTTGCGCGGCGAAGACGCGCAACATAAAACAGGTGTGCGGAGGTCCGCACACAACAAGCAGTTCGCGCGCCTCGGAGCGCGCGCATAGAATTAGTCGTATTAATCCGACATAAAGCAAAAATGATATAATTTACGAGGGAGAAAGTGAAAAGGACCTCATAAAACCATGAACAAACACGACCTCCTTATCAGCACGCAGCTTGGTCTCCAGTTCGCTCTGGCCGTCTGCCTGTTCGGCTTGCTCGGCTGGTGGGCGGACACAAAACTGGCCACGTTCCCTGTACTGACAATAATAATGTTGTTTATCGGTTTTGCCGCCGGTCTTTATTACATAATAAAAGCCGCCGCGGCCAAAAAGGGTAAAAAAAATGATTGAAGAAACCCTTGCCCACCATATTATAGACCAGACCATTCACGCCAGAATATTCGGCTTTATACCTCTGACGGTTGATTTGGTGACCCTTTTCTGCATAACGCTGGGCCTTGTTATTCTGCTGCCTCTCATAATAAAATACCGCAAACCCGTTTTGCTTTACACCGCGCTGGAAGCCATGGTGGTTTTCCTGCGGGACGACGTGGTCAGGCCCAACTTCGGCTCCCGCGCAGGCCGGTTCACGCCGTATTTCTGCACCCTTTTTCTTTTTATTCTCGTATCAAATTCGCTGGGCATGATACCGGCACTGAGGACGATAACAGGCTCCATATCCGTCACGGCCGCGCTGGCGGGGATTACTTTTGTTTTGATAGTCGGCCTGGGCGTAAAGCAAAAAGGCGTTTTTGGTTATTTGAAAAGTTTTGTGCCGGAGGGCACTCCGGCGGCTCTCGCGCCGCTTTTGTTTGTGCTTGAAATCATAGGGCTTTTTGTAAAAATGACCGCTTTGGCCATTCGTCTTTTCGCGAACATGATAGCCGGGCACATGGTGGTGATAAGTTTTCTTTTTCTGATTTTTATAATGGCTGAAAGCGGCAAATATTTAGGCTTTGCCACGGCTGTTCCGGCGGAAGCCATGTCCCTTTTCGTCAACGTTTTGGAAATTCTGGTTATTTTGATACAGGCGTATGTGTTTACGCTTCTGACGGCGATTTTTGCCGGAGAGGCGTTTTCGCATCACTAAAAAGGAGATTAACATGGAACTTGCTTATTTAGGCGCGGCCATAGGGGCCGGGATTGCGGCGCTGGGCGTAGGGCTCGGCATAGGTAAAATAGGCGCGGCCGCCGCCGAGGGAACCGCCAGGCAGCCGGAAGCCACGGGCGACATAAGGACCAGCATGATTATCGCGGCCGCGCTGATTGAAGGCGTCGGGTTTTTGGCGCTGGTCATAGCGCTGCTTGTTACGTTCAAAAAATAATTATGGAAAACCTGCTTAAGCCGGATTACGGGCTTTTGTTCTGGACGGCGGTAAATTTTATACTGCTGGTAGTTCTGCTGGGCAAATTTGCCTGGAAGCCCATGATAAAAGCGCTTGAAGACCGCGAAAATAAAATAGCGCAGGACAAAAAAGACGCGCAGGACGCGCGGGACGCCGCCGTAAAAATCAAGGCGGATTTGGAAGCGCGCCTTGAAAATATCGGCAAAGAAGCGCAGGAAAAAATGCGCTCCGTAGAAGCCTTGGCCGCGTCCGAAAGGGACAATATTATAAAGGAAGCCAAACGCGCGGCTTCCGTCCTCGCGGACCAGGCGAAAGCGGAAATAGAAACGCAGAAAAACGCCGCCATGCGCGACGTTAAAAAAGAAATAGCGGATTTGGCCGTGGCCGCCGCGCAAAAAATAGCGGCCGTAAAAGTGGACGCCAAGGCGGACGAGCGGCTTATAAAAAACGCCGTCAAAACTTTGGACGGCAAAGAGTTTAAGGCATGAAAAGCGAAAGCGGAATTTTGGCGCGGCGTTACGCGCGCGCTTTGAGCGCGGCGTTTAAAACGGAAGAACTGCCGGCGGTTATATCAGAACTGGCCGCGGTAAATTCCGCCGTAGTCAAATGCCCGGCTTTTTCAAACCCGGCGATTTCAAAAGCGGCCAAAAAAAACGCGCTTGCCGGAGTTGTGAAAAACAAAATTCTGCAAAATTTTTTAAACCTTTTGGTTGACAATAAACGGCTTGATATTTTGGGCGCGGCCGCGGACGAAACCCGAAAAATTTTAAACCAAAAAACCGGCACGCTTGAGGCGGAAATAATTTTTGCAAATACGCCGCGGGACAAAACAGAAATAGAAAATATTTTGAAAAAAATGTTTAAAGCGCAAAAAATAGCCGCCGTTTATAAAGAAGACAAAAGCCTGATTGCGGGCGTAAAAATAAACGCCGGCGGTTTTTGCATAGACGGCAGCGTCAAAAATAATCTGGAAAAATTAAAAACCGTGTTAGAGGCTTAGTATGCTTAAGGCTGAAGAAATAACTTCCGTAATAAAAAGCAAAATAGAAAATTTTGCGCCGCAGGCCGACATTAACGAGACGGGCACCGTGCTCCAGGTCGGGGACGGCATAGCCAGAATTTACGGCTTAAAAAACGCCGTCGCCGGCGAATTATTAGATTTGCCCAACGGCGTAAAAGGGCTCGCGCTGAATTTGGAAACCGACAACGTGGGCTGCGTTTTGATGGGTGAAGATTTTTTGGTTAAAGAGGGAGATAGCGTCAAAAGAACCGGCAAAGTCATCAGCGTGCCGGTCGGCGGCGCGCTTTTGGGCCGCGTTGTAAACCCGCTGGGCGAACCGCTGGACGGCAGAGGGCCCGTTAAAACAACGGAAACCCGGCCGCTGGAAATCGTCGCGCCCGGCGTTATAGAACGCCAGCCCGTCAAAGTGCCTCTTCAGACGGGTTTGAAGGCCATTGACTCTCTGGTCCCGATAGGCCGCGGGCAGAGGGAACTGATTATCGGCGACAGGCAGACGGGCAAAACCGCCATCGCCATTGACACAATTTTAAACCAAAAAAACGCCCCGGCGGATAAACGCGTGATTTGCGTCTATGTCGCCGTCGGCCAAAAACAAAGCACCGTGGCGCAGGTCGTTCAGACGCTGGCGGAATTCGGCGCGCTGGAATATTCCATAGTGGTGAACGCGGGCGCGTCGGACCCCGCTTCCCTCCTATATATAGCGCCTTACGCGGGCTGCGCCATGGCCGAATATTTTATGTGGAAAGGCCGCGACGTGCTGATTGTTTACGACGACCTTTCAAAACACGCGCAGGCTTACCGCCAAATGTCCCTTTTGCTCCGCCGCCCGCCGGGCCGCGAGGCTTACCCGGGGGACGTTTTTTATCTGCACTCCCGCTTGCTGGAGAGAGCGTGCAAACTGTCTGACAAAAACGGCGGCGGTTCTTTGACCGCGCTGCCTATCATTGAGACGCAGGCCAACGACATGTCGGCGTATATTCCGACGAACGTCATCTCAATTACCGACGGGCAGATTTATCTTGAAAGCGGTTTATTCCACAGCGGCATGAAACCGGCTGTCAACGCCGGGCTTTCGGTGTCCCGCGTGGGCGGAAGCGCGCAGAAAAAAATCATGCGCTCCGTCGCCGGCACGCTGAGGATTGACATGTCCCAGTTCCACGATTTGGAAGCGTTTGCGCAGTTCGGGAGCGAGTTGGACAAAGAATCGCAGGACCAGCTTAACCGCGGGCAGAGGCTTAACGAACTTTTTAAGCAGGACCAGTACAAACCCATGGCGGTGGAAGAGCAGACTCTTGTTTTGTTCGCCGGCACAAACGGTTTTCTGGACGGCATACCCGTGGCGCAAGTAAAAAGTTACGAGCGCCAGGTTATAGCGCATTTTAAGACGGAAGAAAAAGCGCTGTTCAAAGAATTCGCGGACGCGCCCGGCCTTACCGACGAGCTGGCGGCCAAGCTGAAAACCGCGCTTACGAACTTCAACAAAATTTTTGCTCCGGCAAAAATATAAAGAGGGTATTATGGAAACAAAAAAATATTTAGTGACGGGCGGGGCCGGGTTTATCGGCAGCAATCTGGCTTTTGAACTGGAAAAACAAGGGCACGAAGTTACAATCATTGACGATTTTTCGTCGGGCAATTTTAAAAACCTGCTCGGGTTTAAAGGCGACGTCATAGCGGCGGACGTTTTTAAATTTATGCCCGAAGACGTTTATTTTGACGCCGTTTTCCACGAGGCCGCCATCACGGACACGACGGTGCACGACCAGAAACGCATGATGGAAGTCAACGTGGAGGCTTTTAAAAACGTGCTGTACTTCGCGGCGGCGAATAAAATAAAGCGCGTGGTTTACGCGTCCTCCGCCGGAACTTACGGCCAAAACCCGTGCCCCATGAGCGAAGACCAAACGCCCATGCCGGAAAATATTTACGGTTTTTCAAAAGCGGTAATGGACAACGTGGCGCGGCAGTTCGCGGCGGAAAATACCGATATGGTTATAGTCGGCCTGCGCTATTTCAACGTTTACGGCCCGGGCGAATATTTTAAGGGCAAAACCGCCAGCATGATGTATCAGCTTTATAACCAGATGAAAGCCGGCAACCGCCCGAAAATTTTTAAAATGGGCGAACAGATGCGTGATTTCGTCTACATCAAAGACGTGGTAAAAGCCAACATGCTAGCGCTGGAGGCCGAAAAATCCTGCGTGATAAACGCCGGCAGCGGGATCGCGCGCAATTTTAACGACGTGATTAAAAATTTGAACAAAAACATGGGCCTCAAACTTGAGCCGGAATACATTGACAACCCGTATCCGTTTTTCCAGCTTAAGACGGAAGCGGATTTAAAACTTGCTAAGAAAATGACGGGATACGCGCCGGATTACACGCTTGAAAAAGGCATAGCGGAATATGTTGAAGCCCTCAACAAACGGAAATAAATGGAAAGCTTAAGAGACATACGCCAAAACATAAAATCAATCCAATCGACGGAGCAGATAATGCTCACGATGAAGATGATTTCCTCCGCGCGCATAAAACGGGCGCAGGAGAGCATGGTTTTGGCGCGCCCATTTTCCGCCGGGCTTGAGGGGCTGATTGACGACCTCCGCAAAGATATTTTGAGCGCGGGCAATAATTTTGAAGACAAAAACCTGGCGAAATTTTTCAAAACTCCTCCGGCGGAGCCTAAAAATATCGGGCTCATTCTGATAACGGCGGACAAAGGTTTGTGCGGCGCGTTCAACGCGCTTTTGCTGCGCGCGGCGCTCCATTTTATAAAGGCGCGGCCGGACTGCAAAATCCACATTTTCGCCGTGGGCAAAAAAGGGCGGGACTTTATTTCACGTCTGAAAATACCGAACGCGGAACTTGTTTATGAGGCCGTGGGCATTTTTCCGAAAGCCGGTTACGTGCACGCTAACATGCTGGGCGCGGCGGCGGTGGAAAAATTTCTTGCGCTGGATTTGGACGAGATTGATTTGATTTACAATGATTTTAAATCCCTGGGCGCGCAAAATCTGGTGACTAACAGGTTTCTGCCCTTTGATTTTGAGTTTCATAAAGGCCACACTGAAGACGGCAAAGAGGAAGAAAATTTTTTGTACGAGCCCGGCAAAGAAACCATTTTGCTCAACCTTATTTTCCGGCACGTTAAGGCGAGCCTTTACAGAATTTTGCTCGAATCCCAGGCGGCGGAACTTGCCGCCCGCATGAACGCCATGGACGCCGCCGGCAAAAACGCCGGCGAAATAGCGGACGCGCTGAAATTAAAATTAAACAAAGTCCGCCAGGCTACGATTACAAACGAAATTACGGAAATAGTGGGCGCGGTAGAAGCGCTAAAAGGATAATTATGAGTACAGGAACGGTCACGCAGGTCATAGGCCCGGTTGTCGACGTGGAATTCGGCGAAGGCAATCTGCCGAAAATAAATAACGCGCTGGAAATAACTTCCGGCAAAAACAAAATCGTGGCGGAAGTCGCGCAGCAGATGGGGGACAATATAGTCCGCGCCGTCGCATTTTCCCCGACGGACGGCCTTGCCAGGGGCGCAAGCGTCAAAGATACCGGGGACGTGTTGAGAGTGCCGGTGGGGGACGGCTGCCGCGGCAGGCTTATGAACGTTTTGGGCCAGCCCATTGATTACGCGGGCGACATAAAATCCAAAGAATTCATGCCCATTCACGCCAATCCGCCCAAACTTGAAGACCAGAAAACCACGCCGGAAGTTTTTGAAACCGGCATTAAAGTGGTTGACCTTCTTGCGCCTTACATGAAAGGCGGCAAAGTGGGTTTGTTCGGCGGCGCGGGCGTGGGCAAAACCGTTTTGATTATGGAACTAATCAACAACGTCGCGCGCGAGCACAGCGGCAGTTCCGTTTTCGGCGGAGTGGGGGAAAGAAGCCGCGAAGGCAATGACTTGTGGCTTGACATGAAAGGAGCCGAACTTGCCGACGGCACCACCGTCTTGGACAAAACCGTTTTAGTCTTCGGACAAATGAACGAGCCGCCGGGCGCGAGGGCGAAAGTCGCGCTGACCGCGCTCACCCAGGCGGAATATTTCCGCGATAAAAAAGGGCAGGACGTGCTTTTGTTTCTGGACAATATTTTCCGCTACGTTTTGGCAAACTCCGAAGTGTCCGCGCTGCTGGGCCGCATGCCGTCCGCCGTCGGGTACCAGCCGACATTGAACACGGAAATCGGCGCGCTTCAGGAAAGAATCACGTCGACTAAAAAAGGCTCAATCACGTCCATACAGGCCGTCTACGTTCCGGCGGACGATTTGACGGACCCGGGAGTGGCCTCCACTTTCACCCACCTGGACGCTACCACGGTTTTGTCCCGCGCGTTGGTCGAGCTGGGCATTTATCCGGCGGTTGACCCTCTGGAATCCACGTCGAGGATTTTGGACCCGCGGGCCATCGGGCAGGAACATTATAACGCGGCGCAGGGAGTACGCAAAATTTTGCAAAGATATAAAGACTTGCAGGACATTATCGCCATTCTGGGCATTGACGAACTGGGCGACGAGGACAAAAAAATAGTGGCCCGCGCGCGCAGGATACAGAAGTTTTTATCGCAGCCGTTTTTCGTCGGGGAGAAATTTACGGGCCGCCACGGCAAATATGTCAAACTGCCGGACACCATCAAGGCTTTCAAAGGTTTGATTGAAGGCGAATATGACAATATTCCGGAGCAGGCGTTTTTCATGTGCGGCGGAATTGACGACGTGCTGGCCAACGCGAAAAAATAAATTTTATGTCAGATAAGAAATTAAATTTGTCCATTTTGTCGCCGGAAAAACCAATCGTGCAGAACGCGGCGGCTGATTTTGTTGCGCTGCCCGCGTACGCCGGAGAGATGGGCATTTTGCCGGGCCACGCCAAGGCCGTAATGCAGCTGTCCGCCGGGGTTTTGCGCTATAAAAGCGGCGGGGAGAAAAGAGAGTTCGCTGTTTTCGGCGGTTTTGCGGAAATTTTTAACGACGACGTTCTTGTGCTGGTTGAAGAAGCCGCGCTGGCCGGCGAAATTTCGTCGGAAGAACAAAGGCAGAAAACCGCCAAAGCGAAAGCGTCCCTTTCAAAAAGAGATTCGGACATAAACATTGAACTTGCCGAAATAGAAATCAAAGCCGCGCTGATGAAGATGAAAATGAAAAACCGCGGCGGCAGAACGCCCGGCGCATAACCGCGTCGCTTTTTAATAATCAAAAAAATCCCCCGGCGCAACCGGGGGATTTTTATTTAAATATGCGCCGCCCGCGTTACCATATATTCTTTTTAAAAGCGTCGCCGTCCAGCCTGGCAAGTTCATAATACGCTATCGTACCGGGGTCTTTGATCGTTCTCACGGAAAACACGCGCACATAATATTTCCGGATTATTTTTCAAGGCCTGAAGACCGCAGTCGCTTTTTAAAAGCTTTGGCGTTAAAAAAATCCCCTAAATTGTTGGACACGATAAAACGGTCGCCGCTGAAATTCGCGTCTTTTCCGTTAAACAGGTGCATATAATAATCCCCGTCTATTTTGCTGAGCGACACGTAACAATCTCCGCCTATGCCGTACGCGGCCAAAACGCCGTTGACGACGGTATTTTCCTTATGGTATATCCCCTCAATCAATTTTTCCGGTTTTGGGGAAAAATACGAGTCAACCGCGGCGCGGTTTCTTACCGCCTCGGACCTGAACCGCGCGTTGTCCATTAATTTCCATTCGGAAATATTTATTCCGTACCGTTCGGAAACAAAATCGCGCAGGGCCTTCACGTATTCCCCGGCAAGGGCCGTGCTGCCCACGGATTTGCCCAGGCTTTCTATAAAATTATTATTTTCCTCCCGGGCGGTTTGGGACAAAATGTCTCTTACTTCGTTTTTCATCTGCTGGAGTTTTATTTTGTCCGCGAAGTCAGGCAGGCCGCCCGCGTGGTTTTCAAAATATTGCCCGGAAATTTTTGCCAGGACGGCCCGGTCGGAGTTCCAGTCATACGTTCTTCCGCTGTCCGTAATGGCGCACGAAGCCAGAGTTTGAACATAATATTCCGTCCGCTCAATGTCGGTCTTTTTTTGTCCGAAATTTTGTTGCAAAGCCGGGAAGTCCGGCGTTTTTAACGCATTGTCTTCCGCGAATATGTTTGCCGCGCCCGCCGACATAAAAAGGGTTATTAAAAGCAGAGTTGTCTTTTTCATATGTCTCCTATGCAGGAATTATATTCTTAAAGAAGTAAGGAGACAAGGGCCCTTGGACCTATGCGCGCATAGGTCTAAAGACCCATCTGCGAATTTTGTAAAAGGTAAATTATTCCGCGCCGTCGGCTTTCTGGAAAACAAAATATATGATTACGGCTTCTAAAATCAGGCTTATAAAACGCGAAATGCTGTTCAAATAAGCGACGTACATATTTAAATTATGAATCGCGTACAAAGAGACAAACAGCGCGCCGTAGATTAGAACGCCTATGCAGAACTCCCACCATAAAAACGCGGCGAACAGCGTTTTAAACCGGCTTAAAAATATCTCGAAAGATTTTAACCAGCTTACGCTTTTACTCACGGCTATAAGAAAAACAAACAGCACCAAAACCGCGATAAATCCGCCTAGAAGCGTAAAAGGCACGGGAGTCCAGGAATAAGGAACCGCAAATTTTCCGACAGTAAGCCGCAAATCATGCACAATAACATATGTATTTGCGTAAGCCGCGGCGACGGAGGTTAAAAAATAAAATACCGCCGAAATAACCGGGACATAAAAATATTTTGCCGCCAAATCCGCCGGGCCGCCTTTTTTTGACTCAAAGAAAAATATTGCCAGGGCGCAGTAAAAACCGAAATAAAAAAAATTAGTTATAAGAGTGGCTATAAAATTTCCGGCCCGCGCGTCGCCGTAGACGTGTGAAGGGGAAAAAAACTTTAAAGCAAAAACCAAAAAGACGGCTATCAGCGCGGCGGAGACTATTTTCCAAAAATCTCTTTTATAGGCTGTCCAAAAATTTATCATTATTTTTCTCCGGCAAAATTTTATCGTCCGCATATATTGTACTAAAAAGCTCATACCGCGCGCCGGCAATAGAAAAAAATATTCCGCGTATACAAGGATTAATACGGATTAATCTTAAATCGGCGGCAGCGGGCCGAGTTCGGTTGATTTAGTGAAAGGCGTTTTGATATATTTTTTGGCTTCGTCGTCAATTCCCCAGGTTTGGGAAATGGACGTTATCAGTTTGTAAATTTTTAAAGCGTCGTCCCGGCGGCCCAGCGCGTCGTAACTCTGGCCGAGCCTGAGCAGATTCCAGACGGCCCACCTCGTCGGCGGGTTTATATTGTCAAAAGATTTTTCTTTGGCGGTTTCCAGCGTTTTTACCGCGGCTTCAAAACTGCCCCGCGCCATCTGCGCCGTGGCCACCGCCGTGTAAGCGCGCGGGATATACATGTCCGTGTAAAACGGCACATTGCCTATTTTGCTTAAAAAACTCTGCGCCAGCGTCAGCACAATGTCATAATTTTTATTCTCGTACTGGGCTATGATTTCAACAAAATGCATAAGCGGGTCAGCCGGATATTTTTCTATGACCCCCTGCACGTATTGCAGGGCCAGCGCCGGGTTGTAATAATGCGAAGTCCTGTCCATATAAATTTCCGCAAGCGTCAGCTGCGCGGAATATTTTGTGAACTGCCCCTTTTCCATTGCCAGGTTTAAATAGGCTATGCCTTTTGCCGGGTCCCCTTTCATGTTGACCACTTTTGCCAGAATTTTTATGACGGACGGCAAAGTCCCGGCGTAATATTCATACATGCCTATGCCGAAATACGCGTCGTAAAACTGCGGGTCAATGGCCACGGCCTGCTTCATGTAGCCGATTCCTTTGCGGCCGGAAAAATAGGCGGAAATCCAGCTTTTATTGTCCATGGCGAAGCGGCTTTTCAAACCGTACGCGCCGCCGAGGGCCATGTAGGCCGTGGGGTCGTCCGGGTGGTCCTTGAGCCAGACTTTTATGCCGTCTATTGATTTGTCCACCGTGTCCAGAAAAACTTTTTTCTGTTCCTCGTTGCTTTTTTCAAATTCATATTCGTAGCGGCCCCACGCTATAAGCATGTTGCCGAAGTGCGCGTACGGGTGATTGGGATATTTTTGGAAAGCTATGTCTATATTTTCCTGCGCGGTTTTGAAGTCCAGGTTATAGACGGCGTCAATGCCCGCCCCGCCGTATTTCAGAATATCGGCGTGCATTTGTTGTTCGTCATACTGCTCCGCGCGGAGAGGAAGAACGGACAGCAGTAAAATAAAAATTAAAAATTTTCTCATTTAACTATTTTGTCTTTTCCGAAATACGGAACAAGCGCCGGCGGAATTACGACGGAGCCGTCCGCTTGCTGGTAATTTTCCAAGACGGCGGCGAGCGTGCGCCCCACGGCAACCCCGCTGCCGTTAAGGGTGTGGACAAACTGCGGTTTGCCGTCCGCGGTTTTATAACGCAGGTTCATGCGCCGCGCCTGGAAGTCCGTGCAGTTGGAGACGGACGAAATTTCGCGGTATCTGTTCTCCGACGGCAGCCAGACCTCTATGTCATAAGTTTTCGCGGAAGAAAACCCCATGTCCCCCGCGCAGAGCAGCACCACGCGGTAAGCCAGGCCCAGGCCGGACAAAACAGCCTCGGCGTTTGCGGTCATTATTTCAAGATTTTCAAAAGAATTTTTCTGATCCGAAATCATCACAAGTTCCACTTTGTCAAACTGGTGGTTTCTGATAAGCCCGCGCGTGTCCTTGCCGTAAGCGCCGGATTCTTTGCGGAAACACGGCGTGCACGCGGTGTATTTCAGCGGCAGGTTTTCAGACGGCAGAATTTTGCCGCGGTTTAAATTTGTCAGCGGTATTTCAGCGGTGGAAATTAAAAATTGTTTGGGGTCGCCCTCAAGCGCGTACATGTCCTCGCGGAATTTGGGCAGCTGGCCCGTGCCGACCAAAATATTTTCATTGACTACGGCCGGAGGCACGATTTCCGTGTAGCCGTTTTTGGCGTGCGTGTCCAAAAAATAATTTATGATTGCGCGCTCAAGCTTCGCCCCGTCCCCGCGCAAAAGTGAAAAGCGGCTGCCGGACAGCGTCGCCGCCGTCTCAAAATCCAAAATGCCCAGGTTTTCCCCGACGGAATGGTGGTCCAGCGGTTTAAAATTAAACTGCGGTATCCGGCCGGCGCGGCGCACTTCTTTGTTTGAAGTTTCGTCCTTGCCTTCGGGGACGGACGCGTCCGGCAGATTGGGAATGTTCAGCAGCAAGTCGTCAATTTTTTTCTTAAAATCTTCAAGGGAAATTTCTTTGGCGGCCATTTCTTCTTTCATGGCCGAAACCCGCGCCATCATTTTTTCCGCCTCGGCCGGTTTGTCGCGGCGCAGAACGCCGACTTGCTTGGACAAATCGTTTCTTTTTGAGCGCAGCTCTTCCACCGCGGCGAGAATTTTTTTGTACCCGGCGTTTAAGGCGTAAACTTCTTCAATCATGGCGCCGTAGGACGGGTTTCTTTGGGAAAGATTTTTTTTAACGTCTTCCGCATTCGCGGTTATTAATTTTATGTCTAACATTTTATTGCTCCGTTGTTTGCGCCGGCTGCGGCGGCAGCGGGACCGGCTTGGGGAAATATTTTTTAAGCGGCTCCGCGGTTTTGACGGCGTTTTCAAAAGCGAAATCAGCCACCACTTTAAAATTAGGCGGCGCGTAGGACGTCTGGCTTATGGTAAACAAAAACGCGGCCAGCACGATTATCAGCAAAACCGCTTTTATAAGGCCGCCCAGTAAATTTAAAATTTTCATTTTTGCAGTTTTTTAATGTCTTTAGCCAGTTTGTTTACAAGCCGTTTTGCCACCGCGTCCACCGCCGACAGGGAATTGGAGTCCGACCCCGTGTCCGTGCCTATCCATACTATTTCCGCCGTCTCAACGTCCACCAGTTTCGCCACAACCCCCACCTGCGCGCTGGTGGTGATTTCCGTCGGGACAACGTCCCGGTTGCTGGTCACCTGCCGGCCCACGGGGACCTGCGTGGTCACGGGTTTGCCGTCGGGCCCTATGGCGGTCTGCACGCCGTAAACCGGGTTGGACTGGAAACTGCGCGTCTCAACCATGGCAAGCGTGGTTTTCTCAGGTATATATGACGTAATTTGGCCGGTCAGCAGTAAATCAACGCCCAAAATTTTGCCTATCATTTTTGTGGTTTCCGGCGACATATAGCCGGTGACGGACAAATTCTGCTCCGCCAAAACCTGCTCTATTTTTGCGCGTTCCACGACGGTAAAACCCTTGTCCAGCAGATATTTGGCGAATACGTTTTCAGCGCCCTGGAAGCGGCGCGACGGGGAATCAAAAGCCATTATTCCTATGCGCTTGACGTTGTTAAAATTATAGTTTTTGCTGATAGCCGTTTTAGGCGCGCAGGCGGACAGTAAAAGAGAGCACAGCAGCGTTATAAATAAGGCTTTTTTCATATGGTTATTATATAATATTGGTACTTGAGGGAGGGTAAAATATATGATGAAAAAAGTATTAGTCTTGGCGTTTTTGCTGGCGGGGACGGGGGCGTTCGCGGGCATTGATTACGGTTTGGACGCGGGGCAGACGCGGTTAGGGGTTTACGGCGGCATGAGCGCGCCAGGGGACTGGAGCTGGAGCGGGACCAGCGTCGCGCCCGGCGGAACGGGCGGAATGTTCGGCGCGGAATTTATCAGAAATATAGTGCCCATGGCCTCTATCGGCATTGACGCGAACTACGCGTCTTACGGCAAAAAAAGCTCTTCCGCGGGAACGGTGGACAGCAATGTTTTCGGCGTGCACTTGACGGGCAGGGTAAATTTTTTCCCGGAAATGCCGACGAGGATTTATATACCGGTCGGCGTCGGCATGAGCGAATTTAATTCGCATACCGACGGGCTGGGGAACGCGAACCAGGCCGGCTTGTCGGCGTTCGGCGGGTTTGGCGTGGAGTTTGATTTGAGCCCGGTGTGGACGCTCGGTCTTGAAGGCCGCTACTTCTACATGGGCATAGACAGAGACAAATTCGGCGACGACAAATTCACGTCCGTCAATATGCTCGTTAAGCTGGGCGCAAGATTTTAAGGAGTGATTTTTCTAAAAAATCACACTTATTTCACGACGCCTGCGGCTGAGGCGCTCCGCGATTTGTTGCTGCTTCGCTCCCTTCGGTCGCATTGGCTTGCGGGAGAAAAAATTTCTTCGGTATTTGGGTAAATTTCAATTTTTTCCGCGCTAACGTACCGCTTCGTCGCTGCGCTCCTCAGCTTCACAGTACGCCGCGCCCGAAAAAAATTGAAATTTCCCGCAAATCCCCGTGAAATTTTTTATTTC
>JGI20166J26741_10558893_pt1 | contig 15689 bp, 9 predicted proteins | sample TergutCu122P5_FD_26741 | JGI IMG/M metagenome (IMG submission 26741)
GGGGGGGGGGCGTGACAAACACTACGTTTATTACAGGAAGAGTGATAGAAAATCTTACGGCTCTGCAATTCTCAGAAGCGTCCGGTTGCCCTTCTGGTAAATGTGGGTTGGAGGCAAGATGGTGTGTTTGGAAGACAAGAACCAATGGGAGTTTTTTTTTATGCAGCAGATGAAAGAAGCATGGCAGTTAACTGTGTTCATAAGTTTAATGCAATCATATGGAATATTGCATTGTTAATATTAGCGTTGCCTGGTAGCTTTAGAATGGAATTTTGGTGTTGATATTGGAAGGGCTGGATGAGAGGCATGCAGTACGACCTGCAGCTTGGGTACCATCTCAACATTTACTATGAGAGCGAGGAAAACTTCGAAGAACCTTGATCGAGTTGGCCGATGCAGGATCTTCTGAATGCATACTAGATTTTAGCCAGCAATCCGTCGTTCAATTGCACGAACTCTAGCAGCAGTTCCTACACGCGCAGTTGCGTTAGGGTGTACAGGTTTGTTTTACAGAGATGTGTTTCATGTGTGTGTGTGTGTGTGTACTTTATAATTAGTAAGAAACGGTACACATAGCATGAACACGGGAGGAATAAAATCTTCGGTCTTGTAACGGGTGGCAAGAATCTTTGTGATATTTAAGTTTGACTTTGAGAGACTCTGAGTGTTTTAAGACGCTTGATGCTTGTCTATTTACAAAGCGTCAGATATGGTAATACAACTGTTCGGGAATGAAATTCAACGGAATAATGTTTAACATTCAGTTTACCTCACAGGAAACACTGCTTCTCCATTATAAACGCTAACCGTTAATGATTTCAGGCAATAATGTGCGTTTCTACTCAGGATCATTTGAAACAAATGGGTACACTGTGTGAGCAAGATGCAAATTTTCTGAGTGCCAGAAGGGGTGGTTTATAGAGTTACCACTGTGCCTTGAATGTTTAAAGAAGACTTGGACCTAAGTGGAAGTTGTTGCGTCGTCGTCTCTGAAGATCAGAACAGTTATGTGGCGTATGTATATGATCGGTGTTGAAGAAAAAGGAATGCGTGCGCCAGGGAAATTATGATGCCAACAGACAATAGCAAGGCAAAGAAGGTTTACCTTTATACCTCGCTTTGTGAGGTAGAGCCCTTCATGCGAAACCAATCAAGAAATTCCTCCGTCTATGGTAGAACGCTTAGGTTTATTACGATGTTGACAAGAATGAATCACGTGTTTTATCCTGAGGGAAATGGATCCAATTCACCATGTCTGTCTTATCCATTGTAATATTATCTTTCCATCTAAATGCTAGTTTCCCAAATAGTCTGTTCCTTTCACTTTTCCGGTCTAACATTTTGTATGCATGTACTACCCTTATTTTTATCTGTGATTTTTATCATTCTAGCAATATTTGGTGAAGAGAACAAATTATAAAATTATTCGTTGTGCAGCTTTCTCCATACTCCTGTCGCTTCCTCTCTCTTTGGGGAAAATTTCCCTTCAGCACCCTGTTTTCAAACGACCTCAGTGTTTTTTTTAAATAAAAGATCTTGTTACAACAACGTTGTGACCTTTGGTGATATAGAAAGTCATTATGAAGGATAAAGATTTTGTCAAATTGAACGTAAGCGCTAGGTATGCAACTGAACTGTTCTAAAATAAATGCTTCCCTATTGTTTATTCCGCAGAGTGAACCCTGTGTGTTGTTCAGTTTGGGCATGTTCTGACAGGCCCAGTTTCATTGCGTCATGTCTCCGGAACATGGAGACGCGTTTGTTGTACTTCCGTCCAGAAGTATTTTGCCGTGAAATGTGAAAAGTCAAATGAAATTTCCATCTTCGAAGTGTTTGAATTTGATCTCCAAAGGCTACTTCACTTCGTAAGGTAAACTTGTTTGCGTAATACAGGGAAATACAAAGTGAAATTTAGTCCTTTATTCTGAAGTTCCACATACTTATTATTTTAAAAAATTGTTTTTCTCTCACAGTCTGCACGCTGTGGCTACACTACACAGACAAGCCTCTTAATACTGTGGGGATAGCGCGAAACATATATACATTCTGTGGGTACTGGTGGATTTTTCTTAATATTTCAGGGGGTGATATATATATATATATATATATATATATATATATAATTACCATTGCGCTTAATTTCTTAACATTATCAAATGTGTAAATAATATGTATGCATTGTTACACTTGAATTTATTGTCATGATTTGTAGTATTGTTGAACACTGACTACAGGAGTTTCTAGAAAAAGAGAGGGACGCATGTTCAATATTTAACACTGGAAAAGAGCAGGTTGTTTGGCTTAACGAAAACCCGTTTAAATTACTTGATTTTATTCCATTTGCACACTTATTTTATAAGAATTATACTATATTTACAATTTTACGCTTTACAAAACAGAGCATAACTTTCTTTTGGAAAAGCTGTCTTGTTGGCCGGACTGTGCAGACACACTCTATAAATCCCATCCCGATACAGCAGTTCTTGAGAAGCTGATAATTGCTCAGTTAATGAATTTGAGGTTCGCACGGCAGTGACTAGAAAGATTAACTTTTTCTTGGATGTGATGCCCTGTAGGCTTATGTATGTAGACAGATGTTGCAGGGAAACCTGCTGCCTACATCATCCGTTCATCAACACTTTCCTGTGCACCGTAATTACACGGTGTGACGTTCAAGAAGACGGTTATATTTATGCAATAATTTGCTTCTAGAATGTAGGAGTGCGTTATATGGTTATGTGTGCAGTGCTGGCAGAAGGTAACCGTCTGTCTCGATATATTTGCATTATTATGTGTACAGCCTTTTCAGAACGTGCTCTTTTATCTTGGTTTGGCTGCACTCTTGAAACTGTTGTTTCCTGTTTAGTACGGTTGATATAATTTTCGTGTCAAGGCGATCTTTCACAGTTACAGTAGTCATGAAGAGAAATCATTTTTCATTTCTACGTACAATTACATGACACAGTGTTCTTTTAATTCAATTCAGTGAACCGTTTAGATTTGATAACGTTGAAAGTTCTGACGGAAAAGTGTAGGGTCACGTTTCCCTCCCACCTTGTTTCTTATTCTTTAGAATGGCGGTGTAGTTGTTTCTTTGCCTGTATGCCTTCAGCAGTTTCAGATACGAGCATGTCGGCATGAAGGTTATGTCATTAGGCTTACAGGTCACTCCGAATATATTCCTATTAGAGGACAAGTTCCTGCTGTGTCGTTGAGACGGCAGTACTCCTTACACATTTGTCGAAAATGTTCAGCACCGTTTTGCGCGTATCATTCAAGTTTAGTGTCTCAGTGTACTGAAGTTAACATGTGAGAAACCAAAGTATATTTGACATCTTGCTCACTCTATGTTGTTTGCAGAAGGTAGGGAGGTACTCGCAGTGAATAAACGAGCACCACAGAGTCTGATGAGGAGAGATTCAACCTCAAGAACCTGAACGAGTGGGAAGTGTGAGGATAGTAGCTGCCTAAAATCTCAAAAGGGGTTGCAGTTTGGAGATATTAGTTAACAGCGTGAACATAAATACGGCTTGGGAAAATATTGGAAAGAAACATAATATTCCAACATCTCATCTAAAGAGAGTTCTGATCAGTGCGAACGGAAACAACATAAAGCGTGGTTTGGTGAACAAAGTTCGAAATTTGTAGGTCAAAAGAAGTGGGCTAAATTGCGATGGCTACAGGATCCAGGCCAAAATAGTGCTGAAAATCTGGACAATGTAAGACGAAAAACTAGTAGACACCTCCAGAAAGAATAAATGGGAAGTTTCGAAAGGTGAAATTAATAAGCTTGAAACAGAGTAAGAACAAGAATATTAGAGACTTGTATAGGAGCATAAATTAAGAAGGGTTACCAGCCTAGAACGTACGTACTGAAGGATGAGTTGTAGATTCCCATGGCATTTTGAATTGTGGAAGACTCGCTTCTGCATTTATTCAGTGTTTGTGCAATTAATGCGTTTGAGTTTGATATGGCTGTGGAAACCTTGAAAAGTTACAAATCTTTTGATCAGATTACAGCACAAGTGATTCAATCAGGAGATGGGCCAGTACACCCTGAGCTCAGTATCCTTTTTATTTCTATTTGGAATAAGGAAGAATTGCTTCAACAAAAAAAAAAGTCAGTTATTGTACCTCCATTTGAGAAGGGTAATAAAGGAATCTGTAATAATTGTAGAGGACTGAAGATGTTTGAGGAGAGGGTGCTGAGGAAGATATTTTAGCCTAAGAGGGACGAGGTAAGGACCGGAGGACGTTGCATAATGGGGAGATTAATGATTTGTTCTCGTCATCATATATTATTCGAATGATCAAATGGAGAAGAAAGAGATGTGCAGAGCATGTGGCATGTACTGGAGAGGGTAGAAGTGTACAGGGGTCTCTGTGATAAAATTGAGTGAATGAGACCACCTTGAACACCTAGGCCTGGATGTGAGTTGGATTTTGAAATGGATCTTTATGAAATAAGTTTGGGGTTGTGGACTGGGTTCATCTGGCAGAGGATGGGGACAAGTGACGGGCTGTTGTGAACATGTTAATGAACGTTCGTGTTCCATAAAATGCTGGGAATTCCTTCACTAGTTAAGAGACTACTTAGCTTGCCTAGGATTCTGCTCCATGGAGTTTGTTAATTTGTTGGTTGATTAGTTTGTTTGTTTATTTGTCCACTCATTCATGCGTATAGAGACATACCACTGTTATTGACTGCCAAGTTTTATCCAGCATAATTTTGTCATCACTTCTCACGTACACGAAATTTTAGGGGATCGTCAGTGTGGATTTCTGCGTAGCAGATCAACTACTGATCGCCGGTCCCAGTGGGCGCGCGGTCTAAGGCGTAGGTCTACGGCCGCTCGCCCGATGAGATCGTGGGTTCGAAACCCACCGGGGGCATGGATGTTTGTCTGTTGTGAGTGTTGTGTGTTGTCAGGTAGAGGTCTGTGCAACGGATGATCACTCGTCCAGAGGAGTCCTAACGACTGTGGCGCGTCGTTGTGTGTGATCAAGAAACCTCGAATGAGGAGGCTAAAGCCCGCTACGGGGCTGTGGAAAATACAACCAAAGGGTTGTAATGCCAAGAAAACAAACCAAAAAGCAGCTCAACTACTGATCATCCTGTATACGTCAAGTACTGGGAACAGAGCAATGCGTCGGCTGTTTGAAACTTCAAGGTAGCCTGGGATTCATATAAGAGGGATGTTCTGAATAACGTCGATTTGGTACACTTATGAAAAGAGTTGCGTTAATTGAAATGTATTTAAATGAAAACTTGTATTCAAGTCCGGATAGGCCAGCATTTCCTATTCAGAATGGTTTGAAACAACGAGATGCTTTATCGTCATTTCTTTTCAAATTTCTTTTAGAAGAAACCATTGAGAATAGGAAGCCATGATAATGCAGACGGTATAGCTACTACACTGCGTGTTCTTGACTGTACTGCCTTCGAAACCCGCTAGGAAATAAGATTGCTCCATCTAAATAAACGTTCGCACCGGGTCTGTGGCCCATCCACCCTCCCTTCAATGGGTACTTGGACTGTTTCCCGGGAGTAAAACGACCGAGGCGTGAAATTAACCAGTTACCTCAACCTAGTGCCGAGGTTAAGAGTGGGTGGAGCTATACCTCTGCTCCCCCCGCTATGCCTTAATGGCGTGAACAGGAAAAATGTTGCCCTTCTTTTACTTTTATCGTTAGAATGTCAAAGTAAACCATGAGGGATTGAAACTGATTGGGACGCACCAGCTGGTAGTGTATACTGATGACGTTAATTTATTAGACGAAAACACGTATAATATAGACACACAGTCTGAATTAGTCGTTAGTAATTGTGTTCGAAAAGAAGTAAATGCTTATAAAAACCAAGTGTGTAATCATATCTCGCGGACAGAATGCGAGACAGAATTGCAACATGCAGATAACTAAATAAATGCTTTTAAAATTTGTCAAAATTCGAGTGTTTGGGAACTACGCCAACCGAACTTAAACCAGATCACTTTGAAGACAGCGAGAAGGGGGGCAGGATAGTATTAAAATTAATTTTTAGAAATCAATGTGGCATCTTGTTGACTAGATTCATTTGCTTCAGGATAGGGTCAGTAAGCGGTACTTTTTGAACGCAATTTTGAAACCGGTTTTTATTAATAGCGGGGCATTTCACAGAGTCTGTTGTTAGTGCACTTACTGTTTATATTGACAGTTTCTTCTTACTTCTTACTTTTGGCACAACAGCCCCCATTGGGCCAGGGCCTCCTCTTTCACGAGGTTTCTAGATCACACACAATGACGCACCACAGTCGATAGGACTCCTCTGGACGAGTGATCAGCCCGTCGCAGAGACCTCTACCTGACAACACACAACACTCACAATAGACAAACATCCATGCCCCGGTGGGATTCGAACCCACAATCTCAGCAGGCGAGCGGCCGCAGACCTACGCCTTAGATCGCGCGGCCACTGGGACCGGCTCTGTTGACAGTGACAGTCTTTAATGTGCCATCATCTGCCAGATGGAAAGTATACGTGCTTGAAGGCAGCACCATTACGCGTGTATTGCCCAAACTTGTGTAACGTTGAGAGTTTCAATAATCTCGTCTCTTCCGATTAACCTCCACCCACATCACAACGCTAAATGAGTCTCTCGTAGGCCATGATTTGTTACAGTGGAGACAGCAAACGTGACATCTGGTGTTACTTCGTCTGCATTATACGCGGCAGTAATAGTTATGATTTTTCTAGTCACGTGACCTTCCAAGACGCTACATAGTTCACGTCGGCATCGTGGTTGGGAAATTTATGTGCGTCACCGGCCCATTACAAATGGTTGGAAGAGACGAAGGAAGGGGCAGACCGAAGTCCCTGTCCATTAAACATAAAAAGATACTGTAAAAGTAGCTGTTCTTCGGCTGGACGTTTCAGAAACGTAACCGAGTTGTCCTATGCGTCTATAAATATAAACCAAGGAGTCTTAATGATCTGCTTGTCGTTATAATCTTAAAAGACGCGAGATTTTCCCCGTTTTATGGGTTAGTTTATATGCTAAAGTTAAACGAATGAACATACGATAGTTTTAGATTCCTCTTTCGAGACTGAAACATTGTTCTTGTGAGTAATATTGTTAATTTTTGTGATGCTGGATTCTCCATGTAGGCCTTATGATTCCACTATTTATTGTTTAACCAACATAACACACAATATCAGGTAACAAGTTCCTAACAATCTTCAGGTGCTACATTATTAAACTTTCAACTTTCATTGAGACGTATGGATTATTAGTAATTTCTTTGTCGTATTCTGAGAGGTATGAGTTGTCTGTTTGGCAAACACTATTTCGTGATCTTGCATTGTGCGTGTATATATTTGGAAAACTTTTGTTTAACCATCATAACACACGATAGCAGGGAACAAGCATCTAACTGTTTTTAGGTACTTGTTCCCTGTTTATAAACAATAAACATTGTTACTTCGTAAGCCATATTATCATTATATGAATTGCGGTTGGGGGGAGGGGGGGCGAGACCATCCAGACCGGCCATGGGGCCCACCCAGCCTCCTATGTATTGGGTACCGGGTGTTTCTGTGGGGTAAAGCGGCCGGGGCGTGGCGTTGACCACCCACCCCCATCTAGCGCCTAGGTTAAAGAAAGCGTAGGGCTATACCTCTACTCCCCACCCTGGACCTTCGTGGTCTGTTCTAAGGTGAACTCTGCTTTACTTCTCAGTATTATGCTGCACCTGGATGACAGTGTTGGGTGAGAATATATTCCGTGATACTGCAGGCTATTGTAGCATTGGGTGGATGTGTCCATAGTTACTGCTGCCTGTTATACCAGTTGTATGAGTTTGGTACGATGAGTCCCTTGTTACTGCGGCCTTTTATACTAGGTGTAGGAGTAGAGGATACTTGACTTCATCGGTACTATAGCTTTATGAGCCCCAGAATGCTCCTGGATCGTTGGTGAAACGCTAATTGGCGGGGGAAAAGGAAATTCTCGGAGAATAATATGACCTAACGCCCCTCTGTTCACGCAGAATCTCACATGGGGTTTGTTAGATATTATGTGTGTTTATTACTGGATTTTTCCAGTAATTGGCTCTAAGGATTTGGAACAACGGCAGACAAACACGCTAATGGTGTTTGGTACAAGAAAGGCGTTTCCCGGTAGTCCCGCGGTGCGCGACCACAATAAACCAGTGTTCATTATATCGGCAACTGAAGTTAAGGCGTGTGCGTTTCGTTGCTTACCACCGCATGATTAATGCAATGGCAGCTTTACCCTCTTCAAGTGCCTTATTCGTACTGGACGATGGGAATGTGGCTACGTTGACTGCAGTGTAGAAGTGCTGTGACCAGTCCCTGATGGCACAGGTAGCACTTTCCTTCTAAACGACTGTGTATGTATACACAACACTGCACATTATCACATCCCAGAAAGCTGCAGTCTTAGTACTGACCACCACGAGAACCCCAAATCCCATACAAGTTGTCATTGTCCCTTCAGTTCCTGATATCCACTTGACACTTGTATTGTGTAAGGACAGTTCTGCGGCTGCATATATTTTACCGCCCCAAATAGTAAGACGATCGTGAATTTTGAGTTGAATTAACTCAAAAATAATCGATCGGACTTATTATTATACACTGTTCGAACATTGTCTCTACAAACTGATTTAAATCACTAATAAATCATTGTAGCTGATTTAAGGCTCGACGTCTTAATCTGTTACCTGCAAATTACGAGGAAAGATTCAGTGACATTTGTCGGAGACATTTGGTATTCTAATACTGGGTGGTCATAAAGCCGAGTGTCTTGTATTGATTTTTCAGACATGAGTGCAAACCTTTGGCCGGAAAACTTGAAAACATTAGACAGGTTGCGAGACCTAGGCGCAGATAGGAACACGTTGCAACGGAACTGAAGTGTACGCGTAAGGATGTAGTTTGGATTCCACTGGCTGGTTTGTGTGAATCCGATAGTCTTTAATTCACTTCCCATAAAAGAGGGAGAATTTCTTGACTAGCTGCACTGTTGTTGGCATTTGTACATGTAGTCAATATTCTACTCTTTGCCGCGGCTGAGAAAAGCAGAGACCGGTGTATTCGTATTAGGACAGCCGACGCGTGCATGTACGCTTATGTCAGTAAACGCGTACCACGGGCAGAGTACTGTACTGCACGTGAATGTGCGAACCCTAAGACTCGGGAGGCTACCTGATTGCCCTACACTTGACTGCGTTGCGGTAATACTGGCGTGTAATAAATAATTAAATACTTCAGACATTGTTTTGCTTAGGACTTGCAAATCACAATGTTGCGGTGTTGTAAACCTTTTGAATAAACAGTCTGTTTTTATGTTCTTGTTTCTGACAGTAAACAAAGATTATTTCCCTATACTACTTCGACCAGTTTGTCTTCGTAACGGAGGGGCAGATCTTTACCGTTGGAAAGGAGACGAAGATCACTGTCCTCTGGAGTGTGACACCTTCGTAGAGAGATACAAACCTTTCGCAAGCAGGTGCTGCCGGCATCTGCAAGATAAAACGGACAGTGAATCGATTAGCTTGCTTTACTAGAGTTCACTAGTTCCTTATACCTTAAAGATGGAGGCAGGATAATTCTCCGAAACGTCGATACCCGTTTGCCAAACTAAACGGCGTCATATGCCAGAAGGCAGTATGCCTATCTTCACGATTCAAAAGAGATAACTAAGGAGTTCCCATTTTTTTCAGAAGCAGCTATACGCGAAATGGATGCTTTTCTAGGAGCTCATTTCGCAACATGACAAACGATGTGGCAACGCTGTTCGGTTGGCGTCGAGCCCTTAAAACACTTCTCTTCTCTCTTATATTATCCTCTCCCTGAAATCTCTGTTTCCCCGGCGACAGCCTCTGCAGCACGCGGCGGGTCTCGCCTCGCCTTTGTTTTGGGCGGCCCGACCCATAATCCCCTGCGATTCATTACTCCAGAACGTTTAGTTTAACCTTTTAAGAGATGTCTTGGCGCATTACTTGGTCAGCACGGTTCAGAGGGATTGAGAGATTCACACTTCACACTCTTTGAGACGGGATTTGTCCACTTCGAATTGAGTTCACTGTTTTTATTGCAAAGGCTTGAGGGTCCCTACTCGCTCCCTGTCACCCCTTCTAACAAACAAAACTTTTTATTTGCTACTTTATAAAGCCATGCTTCCTATCTTTGTGTCTGCCCTTTTCAGGGAGTTCCCAATCTTGCGGACGACTGATCGAATCGCTCTGTCCTTGTCTTTTCAAGCAAAATATCGAGAACAAGTGAACTAATATAATTAAATTTGCTATCGGGAATGTTTACTAATATTTTTGACACTTTCCATGTTTGGTTTAAATCAGGCAATGATGGTGGACATTTTACGTAAAGACCGCGTCCGTTTCTGCTCTCATCTCTGTCGTACTTCGATAAACGTGTATCTTAAAGAGCAAAACTTTTTTTTTCCTCGAAGAAAGGTTCAGAGAAGAATAAAACAAATTTGATGTTCAGTGCACATCCTTCGGTTTTCAAGATAATTAAACATATGTGTGTCAGTGCGCCAGGCTTGGTGCTCTATACTTACATTTACACTTCCTACCTGCTTACCGCGCTGGGGAAGGATTACATGTACTTAATGTGAAATTCAAGGCCCTTCTTCCTCCGAAACAATGGTAACCACATACGGACGTGTACAGTGCCACAACACAAGCACTGCAACGTGTAACTCCAGCGCTGTGACAACCTCCAAACTTATAAACCTATATCAATTTTGTATTATTAATAAAATATTGAGATGTTTGACACATAGGCTGCTGAAGGAAAATTGTCCTGCTTCAGGGAATAAACTAAGCAGTATCAATGAACTCCTTTTAAAGCCTCGTATGAAGGTGCTGCTCTCTCCGGTGCTTCCTGAGGTCATAATGAGCATTGCCTTGTTTGGAGGTACCCAGGCTTTGTTCGCGTTTACTGGAAAGTGTAATGTAAAGATAAGGCTGGGCACGGAGTATTGGTGGAATGATACTGATAGAAAACAATGGAAGTAATCTGAGAAAATTCCGTTCCAGTACCACTATTTCCACCGCAAATCTCACATGGACTAAGCCGGTATCGACCTCCAGTCTCTGCGGTGATAAGCAGGCAGCTAACCGCCTGAAACATGGCACGGCCGTCTAAAACTTGCATTAATGTACGATATACGTGTATATAACGTTCGTACGTCGCAGAGAACACAGTCTCCATTACAAAGAGCAGCGTGTTGTATTGTTGAGAGAAATGACCGCTGTTTCTTGTTGGGAAAGTGCGAAGTTTTTAACATGAGAGCAGACGGTGTATGTACTTATTATTTTGCTATTCCGTGTCATATTATGTGAACGGTTTAATACCAGGCCAGGGCTGTAGTCGTGATTTTTTTTTACGCCCGACTGTTATTCCAAGCGTCCCAATCATCGAACTGTGTCTTTTAATATGGAGATCGTTGTATCATTCCCGCAGATGTTCTACCAATCTCTGTACTACTCATCTGATAGCAGCTCGGTTACTGAATAAGAGCGATGTACAATGACCCGTCACCGCACCTTAAAACACTTTGCACTGTGTTGCAGCATCCAATTCAAGGAAAGGTCACATTAATGCCTTACCATGCACACGGATAAATAGGGTTCAGATACGGGGCAGAGAATGAATTGCTAGACTCTTTGGTCTGAGGGAGAGAGTACAGTGCTGGAATAATTGCCTTTATTACAGACAGGAGGCGAAATTGAGAATTGGAGGAGTTGGAGAGAGAGGTGCTGACAAAAGATGAAGCACAGGGATGATAGAAATAGGACAGAGAAGGAAAAAGAGATGGGTTTTATATAAGGGTTCATGTGGTTGTAGTACAAAGCGATAGCTCGAAGGGGATTTTGTTGAATAGGATGCATTGCTAAGGGCTGTGTAGCCCGGGGGAGGGGGGGGGGTACTCAGAGTGTGCAACTTTGGGTGGAGCAGGACGGACAGACAGACAGGAGATATTAAAACCTGTCAGTCGCCATCAGTTGGATCCGCTGAAGCGAAATCCGTAGGGCATTTAATCAGCTGAGCTGCAACTCCCCTCCTTCCCCCTTACTCTTCATAGTTATTATAGCCCTTTGTTACGATAGGACAATCCTGTCCCAGTGCGTGTACATGCATTTCAACTCTAGTGCAGTCAAGAAACTAAAATTAAATTTTAAATTGATTTTATAGTTGTTAATGCAGTATAGTGGAGAGGGATGACGTGTCATCATCTGGGATTTTGTGTCACACAGTCTGTGTCACAATGTTATTCATCCGACTGTTTTGAGATTGTGATGAATTATCGTAGCAAACTCTGATTTCTGGCACGCTTGCAGTGTGGGCCTACTGAACTAATATGAGAGGTTCAGATATAAGATTCTTGCGGTGAACACGGTCTGCTGTGCTGTGCCTCACGCATACTCATAGGTAGGTAAGTAACAACCGTTTCAGAGTAACCTTCTACCTTTAAGACGGGGGAACAGGCGGTTTCTCCGATGTGTTAGTGTGTTCAGTAGGTGTACATAATTTTCTTGCACGAGAGCCTGATGTTGGCACAGTGGTGTTCAAACGCCTAGTGTATATGTGCTGTAACTATACACGTAACACAGTAATATTGCTTGTAAAAGACTGAAACATATAGTATTACCTATATGCCAAACTACACGGCGTCACATCCCAAAAAACTGTAATTATCGTTTATGAGATTATGGGTAGGTCATTATTGTAACCATTTATTTGCCTGTTGTTTATATTTCCTACTCATATATAGATTACTTTACGGGCTGGACGGTCGAGGAATTGGAGTTCCATTCCCGGGAGAGGTAAAACAACATCGGCATCGCGTTTAGTGCCCACCCAGATTCCTATTTGGTGGGTACTAGGACTCTTCCCTGGGGGTAAATCTGTCGAAGTGTTACGCCGATCAGTCACCTCATTCCATTTAGGGCAGGTCTGTTCGTTATTTTGTGTGGTGCACAACTTCGAAAAAATATGGTCTGCATGCGAGCAACATAAAATGCAGTACACAAAGTGAAGAATCTATAAGTGTATGTGCAATTTTGTGCATGATTTGACTTGCGCATTTTTATACATCATGTGCAATGAAAGTATACTCATAATAATAGGAAAGATTTATAAAAAATGCAGGTTCACGACCTACACTACGGTGTCGCTTTTTTGCTAGGTTTTTACTAAATTAATTAGTACAGTAATGTACTAATTACATGTACATAAATAGACAGCTCATAATTTTTCAAAATTGCTTCACCCTCATATCTCGGCCTGGCCAGCGAACGTTTTAAGTGTCTTTGCGAACAACAAAACACTCTATAGCGAGGGAGGTTGAGGGGCCTGATCTAGAGCCATTTGAGACTACTCGTACATAGCGTTATACTGATCTACACTTATGCCTTCATGTCTTAATTAAGCACAGGAACAGCTTTACTGTCTACCTCGCACGTAGAAGCCATAAGATTAATATATGTAAAACAGAATGTTTTTATTGCTGTGGGAGTGTAACTGGGTACATGGCCCTAACTACAAAACATGGATTGAGAATACCTGAGAACGAGGGTTAAGGAGAATATTTAGAAAAGGAAGAGAGGCAATCACAACTACACCTCTGCAGTGTCTTATTGTATATGGTGCGACATTTTTCGGCCTTAGGTAAAAGCCTTCTTCAGGCACTATAAAAATACTTGTAGAAAGATCACTTGCGTACAGCACAATAAAACTGTGTTTGAGATCTCAAACTGACAATATGTTGTGGTTTTTAAAAGTTAAAAATTTCGTCACTGAAATAAAACAATATGTATTGGGATATATTAAAAATATAGTACACTACTTCAATTAAGTGAAAGACGATTCTTCGTGTTATGTAGACCTCCGAGGGCTGGAAATATGTAATTGAAGAAATTTTAGTTCAAATATTGGTATGATGTTTGTAATGTGTCCCAATATATATTATTCTGTTTCCATTATGTTATTTCCGGCTATTACAACCACAACGTATTTTAAGGGTGACATCTCAGTCACATGAAATTTTATCGTGCAATATGCAAGTGCTGCTTTTACAGGTATTTTTATAGTGCCTACTGATGGCTGTCACCTAAAGCCAAAACATGTCGCACAGTGTAGGTACAGTAAGACACTACGAAGGTGTAGCAGTGTTTGACTGCTACCTCATCCTTTCATTCTGAATTATATCACAGCGGTACGTCACACAGAAAGAGGATATTGAGACTCAAAATGAAGAAGTGACAGGAAGACGGAGAAAGTTGCATAATGAAGAGCTTTATGATTCGTACTGCGAATAAAACGTGAATAGTTTATTACATGGGCTTCACATGCAGCACGGATGTAAGTGATAAAAATGCGTACACAATATGAAAACTTAAAGGAAGAAGATCACATGGGACACACAACGGTAGATGGGAGGATAATATTAAAATGGATCCTAAAATCATGATTCGTGAGGATATGAACTTGATTTATCTTGCTCAGAATAGGGTCCGTCTGTGGGGTTTTGTGAACGCTGTAGGGTCCCGTAAAGCGCAGATTAATTTTTGACAAACTGAGGCGTTTCAAAATTTTTGTGTTTTGTTGTACGTAACTTCGTCCTGTCTTAATATAACAGTGCGCGTCTCTCCTCTATTTTCTCCTGACTCATCCCTCAACCCTTACCCCCGGCACCGGTCTCTGAACTTCTCCAAAACCACAACTCCAGCAACCTCGCTTGTTCAAGTCGAGACACACTCATAATGGGTTGAGTTTTCGTTTTGTTGCCTAATTGTAAGGTGCAGTGCTGCCGTAAACTTCTATTTTACAAATGGCAATAGAAGAATTTACTGCAGCCCCGAATTTTGACCACAGACGTTGTGTCCTGTAGAACACTTCTGCAAAGAGAATAGATTCCTGTGTCTGTTATTGAATTACGAACCACCAGTAATACTAGAAGAAATCTGAGAATTTGAATACCAAATTTTTTATAAGACTTTGCAGTCGGTACTTGAAGACTTGCCTAATTCCGCCACCCATGTCATTTTGAATTACACACATAATATGCATACAGTTGAAACTTGGTTTTTAATAATAAACTGCATGTGCCCACACAGTGTATACGAGTATAAGTGTTTCACGTGATTCTGACAACAGCTGTTATTTTTGTAAGCGCAGTTGTGTTCGGTGTGAAGTGGGAACTTAATTTATCAGTATCATTTCGAAGAACATTATGCTTCAGAAGGTTGTCCCATGGCTCTGGCATTTATTCTCCGTGGCCAGCCATTGCGCGATTTATAGTGGACAAAGTGGCACTGGGACAAGTCTTTCTCAGAATATTTCGCTTTTCTCCTGTCATTATCATTCCACCAATGCTCATTCTCATCATCATCTACTGGCACTCGTGTCGTAAGGAAAAACGGGTGAAAGCTGGGAAACTGAAAAATATAGCAGTGATCTATCGGAAATCGGAAAGCTGTGTATAGAAGAAGTACTATCAGTTTTGCTTGAATGGGTTCAGCTCTAAGCAGACACGTTGAGATGTACAAATTCTTTAAATGGAATATTTTAAGCATTAGTAATAATAAATACAATTGGCTTAATTTATCGCATTTCAAGAAGACAAGGGCATCCTCATCACTGTTATGCACCCCCCCCC
>JGI20166J26741_10560004_pt1 | contig 15689 bp, 9 predicted proteins | sample TergutCu122P5_FD_26741 | JGI IMG/M metagenome (IMG submission 26741)
TTTGATGTCGTCTTCTGAAAATGTTAGTTGAATCATACACTATATTTTTTGACCGCAAATATAGCAATTTTTACGCAATTAATAACCGACTATAGTATAACTGCCGCATCTCTTCGGTCTGCGAATTTTCATACTGCTTATAATAATTCAAACTTTTATTCAGAGCTTTGGATGCCAACTCGTACTGTTTCATTTCCGAATAGACGTCTGCCATGTGTTTATAGTCGAGCCAAAGATCGGACGGTGCTATGATTTCCTCAATTTTGATCAGTTCATTTATACGTTTGATTGTTTCCGGATAATTTTTTTGCAAATGTGCATTGTTTAATTCTATGGTAAGCAATGCTTTACGGTTTTTAAGACTGTTACCTGCAATCGTTCTGTAAATTGATATGTGCTTATCCAGCAACTTTCTGAATTGAGCGTTTGGGGCTTCTTCGTATGCCATCATTAAACTTCCAACGGCAAACCCATAGTCGAATGAATCTATATAATGTATATTGTTTGATAAAAAATTTTCTAATATTTTGAAATTTTGAAAAATCAAACGTTTCTCGTTAGGCGAATAATAGACAACGAACAGCAGTTTTTGGGTCATTGCTATGCATAACGCATCCTTATTACCTGATTTTTTGGCTGTCTGATGCAGCAAGTTGAGATATTTTTCAGTGGCTGATTTATTTTTATATAAATTGAGTGCAACTAACGATCGGTATATGTCAACCATTATCGTGTATTTTTTTGTTGATTTTTCCGGTAATTTTTCGGCAATAAAGAGCGCCTTGTACAAATCGTCAAGATTATATCCTTTGTCCGTCTCTTTTTTAACCATTCCAATACAATCATAACCAAACGCTTGCACTTCGAGGTCGGCGGTAGTGTTAATAGCGGTATAAATACTGTCTATCAGCTTGTATATCAATGTAATGTTTTTAGGATACCTATTTAAACTATTCATCAATTTTTGGCTGTAAACATATATCATATACTTACTGTCCTTCTGTTTGCGGGCAAGCGCGTAGGCATTCGCAATGAATGTTGCCGCATTCACGCTGTCGCCCTGTTCTGTGTATATTTGTGAGAGGCGAGCCATAGACTCGATGCGGTCGGTGTCTGTTGCATCGGGATTGCTAATGACGTGCAAAAACGAGTCCATTTTCGTTTTTTCATAAGAAAATTGGGCGGTTATATCACCTGTTAACCCAACAAGAAAAATGATACTTATAAAAAATATCCTCATTCTGTTGACATTCATTTTCATTTACTTTTGTTTACGTGTAGAAACCAAATTCTAATACAAAGGTAATTCAAATTTTTGGACGAGAAAATTTGTGTATTCGTTTCAATTTATCTATTAGTCTGATTGTGATATAATTATAATTTCAAATACATAGTATTTACATAGAAAATATGAGCCTTTTGTGTATCAATTCGATTTTTGACATAGTATTTACAGTGGTCTATTTTGCGAATCAGATCAGATATATGCGTTACTTTTGTCCCCGAAAAAAACAGGTGTGCGCACAAATCGAAAAAAATTGTATGCGCAAATTATTAGAACGTGATGAATGTGCATCAAGAGTTGAAATGAAAAATAAGATGTACTGTCGACTTAGTATTAATGCGCATTAAAGGAACCCCATCGTTCTTGATGGAAGTTTTTTTCATTTCTTGTTTTTTTTATTTGAAAGGGCAGCTCGTGATGAGTCGCCCTTTTTTAGAACTATTAGGTCAACATAAAAACAGCCGGTTCTACTCTGTTTTTCTCGATATTTGATAACAATAATCGAAAAAATGATAAGTAAAGAATATTTTTTCAACATAACTTTGTTTGCAATTATTCATCATTTAAATTATCTCACATACGATGGAAAAGAGTTACAGTTATCAACTTTCTTTTGACAAGAGAAAAAAGAGGAGGGAACAACTTCGGATTTATGTGGTTTTTTTCTTCTTCATCTCTTTCATCCTGTCATTACCATTACATGCACAAAACTCTTCAGCCGGTCAGAAGACGATTATTGGAGTGATTATTGACGGAAAGACAAGAGAGCCTATCATTGGAGCTACCATTATTGCCGAAAAAGATAAGACAATAGGTACTATTAGTGATGTTGCGGGAAAGTTTCAGCTTTCTTTACCCCAAAGTGTCAATACCCTGCAAGTTTCTTTTTTAGGGTACACAACGCAGCAGATAGCCTTAAACGGTCGTACACAATTAGAAATTGTTTTACAGGAAAATGTACAGACAATATCTGAAGTCGTTGTTGTAGGGTATGGCACTCAAAAAAAGGAAACGCTGACAGGCTCAATCTCGGTGCTTGGAAACAAGGAATTGATACAAACGCCTACGGCAAATATCAGCAATGCGTTAGCGGGTCGTCTTCCCGGCGTTTCTGCCATCCAGGCGAGCGGAGAGCCGGGCGATAATGCATCAACCTTACGCATACGGGGTGCAGCAACTCTTAATGGACAGGAACCATTGATTGTGATTGATGGCGTACAATCTACAATGGCTACCTTGAACGCGATGGACGCGAATGAAATTCAGAATATGAGCGTATTGAAAGATGCCTCATCTACTGCGGTTTATGGTGTGAAGGGGGCTAATGGCGTTATCATCATTACAACCAAAAGAGGAGAAACGGGAGCGCCCAAAATCAGCCTGTCATATCGGTATGGAATATCACAGTTAGCTTCCAAACTTAAAATGCTGAATTCTTACGACTATGCCGTATTCAGGAATGAGGCAATTCTTAATGATGTAAATTCTGCAAATTATCCCTATCTTTTCTCGAACGATGAACTCTGGAAATTTAAATACCACCGCGACTATACCCCAGAGGAGATTGCCCTCATGAATATAACGCCTGAACAAAAGACGGCTTTAGCGAACAGTCCCGCTTTTTATTATACCAGCCATGATTACTTTAACGAACAATTCGGAGCGTCATCTCCCCAGCAGCAATTCAACGTCAATGTATCGGGAGGCGGAGACAGGATGCGTTATTTCACATCTGTCGGTTATTTTTCTCAAGACGGCGTATTTAAGAACGCCCAATACGCAGGCGTGAATGCAAATTCTACTTACAACCGCTACAATATCCGTTCAAATCTGGATATAGATGTGGCAAAAAATCTGAAATTGTCCGTTCAATTTGGCGGTCAGTTTGAAGATAAAGGCGGAATTATGGGTAAGGATGGAGACATAACCTCTTCATACAGCAGACATAAAGAAATGATGGTAACGATTTTAGACAGTCCTCCATTTAGTGGTCCGGGTATTGCAGATGGCAAATTAGTTTCCTCCTTCGTCAGTTCTTTGAATCCGCTTCAATCCAAAGGTGGTGGTGGATATTCTCCGGCAGCCTATTTATTGACACGACCCCTGCTTAATCAAAATATTTCCACGATGAGCGGTACTGCAATTCTAAAATATTCAATGGATTACCTGATTCAGGGGCTTTCAGCTTCCGGAACGGTTTCCTATAATGATGTGTACCAAAAAGGTGTTACAGTTCAGCAATGGGTGCCGACATACAGTGCAGCACGAAATCCGGATGCTCCTACCCAACTGTTATTTTTTGGAGGTGTACCCCAGCCAACAAATGTTTCGGACAATGTCTATAATACTAAATGGAACCGCCTGTATCTGGAAGCAAAAATAGATTATTCCCGTACATTCGGAAAACATGCCGTAACGGGATTAGTCTTGTATAACGCTCAGAAAACCAAATATCCCGGTTTAGAATATCATGTTCCTGAAGGGGTGTTGGGCTGGGTAGGAAGAGCCACTTATGCGTATGATGATCGTTATTTGGCTGAATTTAATATTGGGTACAATGGCACCGAGCAATTTCCTCCGGGGAAACGTTATGGCTTATTTCCTGCTTTATCTGTCGGATGGATAGTTTCCAATGAAAAGTTTTTCCCTAAAAACGACTGGTTGACATGGTTGAAAATCAGAGGTTCGTATGGTGAAGTGGGTAACGACCAGGTCAACGGAGAACGATTTTTGTGGTTACCCAATACATGGTCGTATGCCGGTTCAGGTCCGGGCAATGGTTATTTTTTCGGAAATACAGATGGCAGTTCAACGGATCCTTATTATACCGGAGCAAATGAGAATCGGATCGGAAATCCTGTTGTAACGTGGGAAAGAGCAAGAAAAACAAATATAGGAGCTGAAATAAGATTTTTCAAAGACCGCTTGTCCTTTGTCGGAGATGTATTTCAGGAAAAACGGAATAATATCCTGTGGCAGTTTGGCACAATCCCGGCGGTAGTTGCGGCAGACCTTCCTCGTGCCAACATAGGCAAGGTATCCAATAAAGGGTATGAAATCCAATTGTCGTGGAGCGACCGCATCAATAGCTTCAATTATGGCATCAGCGCGAATGTGTCGTATGCAAGAAATAAGGTTGACTATAAGGATGAACCAAGATATCCGTATGAATGGATGAATGAAACCGGATTTTCCCTCGACCAGTACAAGGGATACAAAACCGACGGATTTTATAACAATGATGCACAGGCAAGCAACAGACCTTATATCAGCATAGACGGAAATAAAGTGCAGGCAGGAGATATCCGTTATGTGGACATTAACGGCGACGGAATTATTGATGCAAAAGATAAAGTGCCTATCGGCTATTCCAATCTGCCACAATATACTTTCGGGTCAACTATTAACCTGGGATATAAAGGATTTACTGTTTCTATCTTATTCACAGGTTCATACAAAGGCTCTATGCCTATGACCTCTTTCTATATCTTAAATCCGTTTTATATGACGAATGGCGCTGCACTGCAATTTCAATATGACGGACGATGGACTCCCGAAAAAGTAGAACAGGGCATTGAACCTACTTTTCCAAGAGCTTCCACAAGAAATTATGATACACAAAATGGAGTGATGAACGACCTTTGGTTAAAATCTTCCCAATATCTGAAATTAAAGAATGTGGAAATAGGGTATAACTTTACAAAACTGGGATATCTGAAACGCTTAGGATTATCGAGCATCCGGGTTTATGTGAACGGCAATAACTTATATACGTGGTTTTCTAAATTGATAGACGGATATGACCCTGAACAGCTGGACTCGAACGGAGCGTCCGATGGCTATCTCTATCCTCCTATGAGGAATTATAATATGGGTGTAAATGTTCAATTTTAATGCGTAAGACTATGAAAAAGAAATTATATATCGTATTGATCCTTTCAGGTATAATGTCGGTGTTCATGTCGTGTGAAAGCTCTTTTCTTGAAAAACCGATGGGAAGCGATCTTGACGTAGATTCCATATTTTCAACTCAACAAAAGTCATTAACGGCTATTTCTCAGGCATATACTAACAGTTTGTGTGCGGGAATTGCCTTCGTCGACTGGGATGGCAGCCGTACATACGGAATGAATGCCGGTACATTGAGCCATCTTTCGGGAGAAATAAATGATTTAAAGTATAATTGGGAAGACAGTTGGCAGATACAGCACAGCGGCATGACAGCCGATGACGGAAGTGGTAACGCAAGAAGCGACGACGGATTCGGATTTAATTACAAGGCTATTCGTCAAAATTATTTAGTCATCGAAAATATTGACAAAGTGGTTGATATGACTCAGCAGCAAAAAGATCAAGTCAAAGCTGAAATGAAAACCTTAATGGCTTACCGGTATGAAGAAATGTTCAAACGTTATGGAGGCGTTCCTATTGTGCCTAAGGTATTATCATTGGAAGACAATTTCAACATCCCGCGCTCCTCGCTGCAAGCAGTATTGGATACTATTGTAAGTTTATGTAATGATGCAATAGGAGTATTGCCGAATAGTTATCCCGATAATTTTAAAGGCAGAGTAACCAAAGGCGTAGCAATGGCGATCAAAGCAGAAGCGCTGATATATGCCGCCCGTCCATTATTCAATTCGCCAACTCCCTATATGGATTTGGGAGCAAATAATAATCTGATCTGTTTTGGGAATTATGATCCTTCACGTTGGCAAAAAGCAATTGATGCCGCCAAAGATGTTATTAACTGGTCGTTGAGTAATGGCTATCATATTATCAATACGGGGTCTCCAATAGATGATTACGGAACGGCAGTAGCTACTCCCAATAATCCGGAAGTGTTACTTGCATTCAAAAATCAGTTTGCTGCCGGCAGCAACGGCAACTATTACAGTGCTCTTGGTCAAAGTGGGGGAGCCAACAGCATGAGTTATTATCAATTGACGCAATATTGCAAAGCAGACGGCACGGAACAGACATGGCCAGGCGCCACCACTACGCCTTATTCCGATTATTCACAACGCATCAATGCAATGGAGCCGCGTTACAAAGCCTCCGCAGCAGGCGCCGGTCTGGCTGCATGGAACAATCCGGGCGACTTAACATGGAGCAGTTCACAACTTGCCAACGGTTCCAGTTGGGAGGGACGCGGAGGTACCGAAGCCTGCGGAAGAAGAGTGAAATTCTGGTACCATGCAGGTACGCGAACCTGGTTTGAGTTTCCAATCTACCGCTTAGCTGAATTTTATCTTGACTTGGCTGAAGCTTATAATGAGATTGGAGACCCAACCAACGCACTGGCTAATCTCAATGTGATTCGCCACAGAGCAGGGCTTCCCGATGCGACGGATACCAATCAAAGCAACTTGAGAAAGATTATTCAACGGGAGTGGGCAGTGGAATTTTATGAAGAAGGACACCGCTTATATGATGTTAAACATTGGAAATTGGCTGATATTGGCAACGGAATTATAGGAGGCGCCAAAAAAAGTTTCATCTTTACGTATGTCAACGGATCGTATGGCTTAACGTCAAGCGATTATCTAACTTATTCCGTACAAAATGTTTATACAGGTTTTTGGAGTTCCAGCCAATACCTCAGTCCTTTCCCAAACACTGAGATCAATAAGGGATATCTGGTACAAAATCCGGGATACTAACAGAATAAATACAATTATCTTATGGCTAATTATAATAAACAATTTATCAAAAAGAGTCTTCTATACTTGGCAATCTTTCTATTATCCGGTTTATCCGTCAAAGCCCAACACACAAACGCCATGTTGGATGAAGACACTACTTCTTCGGAAAAAAGACAGATTGCAGAACCCGGAATCTATTTCGCAGTCAGCAAAGAAAATTCCAGCGCTGCTGTATCGTCCGTATCCGGAGAACAATTATACAAAACGCCAACGGCAAATTTATCCAATACACTGTATGGATTAATGCCCGGATTAACCGCCATAGAAGGTTCGGGACTGCCGGGGTATGACCAGGCATGGCTGACCATACGCGGAATAGGATCCTATAATTATGGTTCTTATGCCGTATTTGTTGATGGTTTTCAAACAAATGATACCTATTACCAATACTTGATGCCTTCGGAGATAGAAAGCATTTCCATCCTGAAAGATGCTGCTGCCTTAGCTCCGCTTGGAATGAAAGGAGCTAACGGAGCAATATGGATAGAAACTAAGAGAGGACGCATCGGAAAGCCTAAAGTACAGGTACAATTCCGTACAGGTATGCAACAACCGACCCATATCACCAAACCGCTGCAATCGTATGATTACGCAATGTTATACAATGAAGCGGTCAGCAACGATAATAACCGCGTATGGAGTCCTGCATATTCCCAATCCCAATTGGATGGTTATAAAAACGGAACGGGAATAAATACGGACTGGTTCGATCAGACATTAAAATCATCGGCGCCTCTTACTTCAACCAACGTCACATTTGACGGAGGTATAAAGAATGCGCGCTATTTTGTACTGTTGGGTTATGTAAACAATCAGGGATTGTATAATGTGAAAAATAATGACACTCAAGCAAATGCTCAGATAGAGCAGTATAATATCCGGTCTAATTTTGATTTTACCCTGTTTGACATGTTTGAAGGAAAAGTCAATTTGGGCGGACGCATTGAAGACCGGAAATACCCCGGTTATAACGGTACGAATTTATTTAATAATTTGGAGCGTTATCCTAACATTATTTATCCGGTACAAAACGATGATGGCACGTGGACAGGAACGACGGTATATCCGAATAATCCTGTGGCTTCCATCAGGGAATTAGGTTATTTTTATACACGCGACAGAACGTTGCAAGCCAACTTTTCATTGAAAGAAAAATTAGACTTTATTACGCAGGGACTCTACCTGTCCGAAGCAGCCTCTTTCAACAACTGGACGCGTGGATCCTATAACGTATTCCACAATTATGCACGTTATATAGCAGGCGTACAGCAAACTCCGGATGTAAATACAAACTATACCATTCAAGATGACAATGGTACAAACCAATGGCGATATACACAGATGCAATTGGCTGCAGGTTACAGCAGGCAATTCGGAAAACATCAAATTACCTCTGCCGTTACTTATTTGCAAAATACGTATAACGTAGATGCCAATCAAAATGGAACTGCAGGGATAAATACCAAATATGCTTTCCAAAACTTAGGCGGGAGAGTGCATTATGAATTTGACAACAGATATACCGGAGAATTCAGTTTTGCCTACAGCGGATCGGATAATTATGCAAAAGGAAACCGGTTTGGATTCTATCCTGCACTGTCGGGCGCTTGGATAGTGTCCAATGAATCGTTTCTAAAAAATAAGGCTGCTGTCAATTTTCTAAAGATAAGGCTATCTGCTGGAAAAACGGGATATGACGCGTATAATGGCGGAAGATATTTGTATCAACAATATTACACATCTCATGGCAGCTATCCTACCGGCAACAGTGACCCGACTTGGAATAGCGGACTTATTCCTGCATACATTGCCAATCCCGATATTTTTGCAGAAGAAAGCATGAAATATAATGCCGGAATAGATGCCACATTCTTTAAGAGATTGAATGTTACATTGGATGCCTATATGGATAAGCGCTCGGGAATTGTTTCTCAAGATAATTCATTGCCGGCTATAATCGGTGAAACTCCTCCCTACAGAAATTTAGGAAAAGTAACAACTAAGGGGTTGGAATTTAATCTGAATTATCATGGTGCGGCAGGACAATTTACCTATAATGTTGGAGTCATGATCTCCTGTTTAACTGACAAAATTGATTACATGGCGGAACTAACACCTCCATCGCCTTTAGCCGCACAAACCGGTCAGCCTATCGGTACTCCTTTTGGGTATGATTTCATTGGATTTTATGATATGTCGGATTTTAACGCAGATGGGACATTAAAACAAGGCATTCCGACGCCTTCTTTTGGAGCCGTCCAACCGGGAGATATGAAATACCGCAATGTGAATGGAGACGAAAAAATAGACGAAAAAGATATGGTGCGAATCGGAAACAGAGAATATCCAAACATGACTTACTCTTTCCATGCAGAAGCCGGATTTCACGGGTTTGATTTCAGCGTAATGTTTCAGGGGATTACCGGAAGAGATGTAAACATTCTGAATGATGCCCGAAACAAAACCGTTGCTTTTGAAAACAACGGCAACGCTTATAAAATTGCAGAAGGAAGATGGGCATACTATCCCGACCAGGGAATCGATACGCGGGCAACAGCTACTTATCCCAGATTATCGACTTTGGGCAACACTAATAATTATCAAAATTCTACCTTTTGGATGAAAAATGGGGATTACTTGCGTCTCAGAAATATTGAGTTGGGATATTCCATCCCTAAAAATCTGTTGAGTAAAACAAAACTCTCTAATGTACGGATCTTTATTAATGGAACGAATCTGTTAACCATGAGTGCGTTGTTGAAAAATTACGATATGGATCCTGAAACGTTAGCAGGCTATCCTGCCGTAAAGTCTTATAATGCAGGCATTAATGTCGGTTTTTAAACTATAAAATTATGAAAAGACACTATTTTATATTATTTGCAGTTTGTCTGATGATAAGCGTTTCGAGCTGTAATTATCTGGACACGAAAATAGATACACAGATTACGCCGGAAATCTTGAATGCTGACTATTCGAAGCTGGCAAATCTGGGGTATGCTCCTTACACATATATCCGAAACGGCTTTTACCTGATGGATAATAACATCCCTGCTGCCATGTCGGATGAAGCGGAGCAAACGGCTTCTACTTCTAACGTACAGTTGTTCAATGACGGAAGCTGGAATGCCTATAATAATCCCGATAATCCATACAGTTATTATTATCAAGGAATACGGGCAGCCAATTTCTTTCTGGAAAACAGCGCCAATTATAAAAGCCAACTGGCTCAAAACCGGGATACGCTCTCAGATGGCGGAAATCAATATCATTTAGATGTGGCGGATATCGGCTGGATGCGGGGAGAAGCGCATATTCTGAGAGCGTTTTTCTATTATGATTTGATTAAACGGTATGGCGGCGTTCCATTAGTTACAAAAACGTTATCTCTAACCGATAATCTTGATTTACCACGTGCCGATTACAACACCATTGTTGATTTTATTGTATCTGAAATTGATAATTATAAAGACAGTTTACAAGTCAATTGGACAGCATACGCTGCGGGCAAAGATGGGCGATTTACCAAAGGAGCGGCTTTGGCGCTCAAGTCACGGGTTTTGCTTTATGCTGCAAGCCCGTTGCACAATCCCAATAACGATCTCTCCAAATGGGCAGCTGCGGCAAAAGCGGCTCATGATGTAATTGCCCTGAATAAATACAGTTTATCGTCGAATTATCAACAATTGTTTTTGCTAAGTAACAGTGCGACTGACCTTGAAATTATCTGGTCTATTCGCACAGGAGCAACCAATTCAATGGAAAAGGCAAATTATCCGATTGGCACTCCCGGTGGCAATAGTGGCATAACGCCGTCTCAAAATCTGGTATCAGAATATGAATATACCGCTACCCCCAATCCCGCTAATCCGTATGCTAACAGAGATCCCCGACTGGGTTATTCCATTGTTACCAATAACAGTACATGGAACGGACGTACAATCGAAATTTACCCCGGAGGAACAGATTCCCGTGATAATGCCAACACTTCCCGAACGGGTTATTATCTCAAAAAGTTTTTGGACGACAATTTATATTTAATTCAAAATCAGACGGTAATACATAATTGGGTGATGTTCCGGTATGCGGAAATTTTACTGAATTATGCCGAAGCAATGAATGAAGCATACGGTCCCGATCAAGATAACGGATACGGGCTTACGGCTCGCACAGCTGTCAATATGGTGAGAAACAGAACCGGCGTTAAAATGCCTGCAGTTGTAGCGGCAAATCAGAGCGAGATGAGAGATAAAATCAAACATGAACGCATGATTGAATTGGCATTTGAAGATCACCGTTATTGGGATTTATTGAGATGGAAAGATGCAGAAGTTGCATTGAATCAACCACTTATTGGTATCAAAGCCGATATGAACGGTACAGCTAATTTTACCTATACGGCATTTAATGTCGAAAACAGGGTTTTTGTAGCGCCAAAAATGTATTATTATCCCATACCGCAAACGGAAATCAACAAATCAAACGGAGTGTTGATACAGAATCAGGGATGGTAAGATAATTATAAATTATAAATTATTTAGATATGAAAAATGTATTGAATAAAATAATAATCCTGTTCTTCATTTTTGCCTTATTGGGACTTAACTCATGCGGAACAGACGACAGTAAAAAAGATTGGGGAATCGCCACAATATATATGCCTCAGGCTGCAATATCGGATGGCGGGCTTACCAATAAGTATCCGGTACCGCTCAATAATGATCCGGCATCTAAAAATTATGATATTGACTCAACAACGAACCTTCTGCATATTTATCTGGGTGTATATCGCTCCGGTCTACAACCGCTTAAATCGTATTCGGTTCAGATCTATGTGGATACAGCAGCGACAAATAATGCTATTTCGGGTATCAGTAAAGGAGTTGCTTTACCTGCTGACGTATATTCTGTGCCGAATGAAGTAATGGTTCCGGACAATGAACGTCAGGCAACGTTTAATCTGACTGTTGATTTGAATAAATTACTTGAGAAATATCCGGACTATGCCACAAAAAAAATGGTGTTGGTGGTAGGGCTGTCCAATCCAAGTACGTATGAATTGAATGAAGCCTTGAGCAAAACAACTGTTATCATTGACGGAGCATCCTTCCTTCCGGCGCCAAAAATAGTACAGGGAGGCGATTTCAGCGATGGAAGCGCGGCTTATTGGACGCTTCGCAATCTTGATAATGGAGGACTCTTTAATCCGTCGGTTGCAACCATTAGCAATGGACATTTAACGATGACTTTTGGAGCTGGACCTGTAACCGGGAATATCGCATTTTATCAGCCAGTAAATCTGACACAAGGGGCAAACTATAAGTTGTCTTGCGATTTCACGTCAAGCGGAGGAGCAAAAGACGGACAGTTCTTCATCTGTATTTCTACCATCGAACCTCAAACCGGACAATATTATGATATGAATAACGGACTGTTTACTACCATTGACGCATGGCAACCCGCTGGGATAACCAATCCAGTGAGTGGTAAATTGCCGCAGGTAGGCACTTGGCAAAGCGGCATCAATAAAACAACCGGACAATTTTCTCCTGCAACTTCAGGGCAATATTATCTCATTCTGGTAATTGCCTGTTGGAGCGGTAATGTGAGTGTAATAACGCTGGATAATCTTAAGATTGACGAATTATAGTGCATTATGAAAAAAGGAAGTTTTCTTTTAGCATTTATTTCAACACTGTTTTTATGGAATTGTGAAATTACCTCTGTAAAAGCCGAAAGCGCCAACAACGTGCAACCGGTTAAAGTCAGTCAGGCAGATTCACACTATTTTGAAAGTGTTGATGGGAGTGCATGGATTCCTGTAATGATCAACTATCTTCCTCCCAATTTCAAAAACTCGGAAGGGCGTAACAACACCGAATTTACTTTGATTGAAGATTATTTCAAGCAATTTTCGGACAACGGAGGCAACGCGATGCGTATCTGGATCAGCACTCCTTTTCTTGAAATTGAAGATAACACAGAGGGTCAATACAATTCTCTGAAATTTCAACGAATTGACCGGTTGCTGGAATTGGCAAAAAAATACAACATCCGTATTCTGTTTACATTGCATCATATCAGACAGATTACGTCAAACAACACAAATTGGGATAACAATCGGAGTTTGGCGACGGCGTTCAGCAGCATCGAAGAATACATGAATACACCGAAGGGAAGAGATTCATACTTGAGACGCGCTAAAGCAATAGCTGACAGGTATAAGGATAATCAGCAGATTTTTGGCTGGGAGCTTTGGAATGAAGTCAACGCTGCCTCCTGTACTAATTGGGGCGATTTTACCACTGTTGTGCTGGATCAAATACAACTTTTATTTCCCAACCAATTGGTTACACAGTCATTAGGAAGTTTGGATTCATATTCAGCGAACGATGCTTACCGTCAACTTTTTACTTACAAGAGTAATGCATTTGTTTCCGTGCACCGCTATGCGATGGATTCGGATCCGGCGCTGCAATATTATTCTTCCATTAAGGGGGCTATAGATACCTTAGTATCCGGTGGAATAAATTTTGCCCGCCAATATATCAATGACCGTCCAATTCTTATGGAGGAAATCGGCGCTGTAACGGCAAATTATGGTGCTCCTTCCAAGTATTATGCAAACGATAAACAAGGCGTGCTGATACACGACATGATTTTTGCTCCGTTCTTTTGCGGAGCTGCCGGTTCAGGGGCGATGTGGCATTGGGATCATTATATTTATCCAAATAAGTTATGGTATCATTTTAAACGGTTTAACAACGCTATTCAAGGAATCGATCCTGTAAAAGAGCAAATGAAACCCTTTACTGCTACCATTGACGGAGTCAGATGCTTTGGATTAAAAGGAAATGACAAAACAATCGTATGGTGCAGGGATGCTGCCAACAATTGGAGAACAGAGTTGGAAGATGGAATACCCGCTCTCCCGAAAACAAACTGGTCGTTTGAAACGAACCAAATGATTTCGGGCAATTTCTCTTCCGTTCGTTTTTATGACCCGTGGACAGATGTATGGTCGGATGGCGTAATCACTAACGGGACACTATCGGCGCCTTCTTTTACGCGTTCAATAGTTATTGTACTAATGAAGAAACATTTTTAATTTTATAATATATGAAGAAAGCATTTTTTTTCGCAGCGATTTTTCTGTTTATTTTTGTTTTAACCGGTTGTGGAAAGGCACAAGTACCGGAGGTTATACCCGACCCCGATCAGATAAATTGGAAATTGGTTTTTGAAGAAAATTTTGACGGCACATCTGTTGATACGACGGCATGGTCAATGTACAACAGTCCGGGACATAATGGTAATGGACTTCCGAGACCCGATGCATTTTCGGTTTCCGGTGGGATTTTGACTGTTACAGCGCAAATGAAGGACGGAGTGTTGGTATCAGGAGGAATGGCGAATAAAAAAAACTACACTTACGGAAAATTTGAGTTTCGCGTGCGCACCGAACCCGATCCGAGTGAAGTTACAAGCGGTGTTGTGCTGACTTGGCCACAGAGTGAGAATTTCCCAACCGACGGCGAAAACGATATTTACGAAACCACAACAACGCCTGCCTCGCGCAATCCGTTTAACACATTTATTCACTACGGCGCCGCCAACAATCAATACCATTTTCAGCATAATGCCGACGGAACGGAATGGCACACGATGGCAATGGCATGGACGGCAGATGCTATTAGAATTTACAGGGATGGAGCAATTGTGTACAAACTTACAGACCCCAATGCAATCGTCCATGTTCCTCATCATCTCTGCATTCAGTTGGATCCATTCAAACCTACAATGACAGGCGTTGTAAAAATGTATGTCGATTGGGTAAAAATCTATCAATAAATAATTGTTAATAATAATTCTATTTTTTTTAATTTTTAATCTTAGCAGTATGAAAAAGAAAATTACAACTTTGGTTATGGCGCTCTTTATGGGAAGCGCTATGTTTGCTCAAAACACTTTGATGTTTGGCAATTTTGAAGATGGAACTACAAATGGTTTCACTGACGATGGCGCTGGAACAACTGTTACAAATGCTGCAAATCCTGCTCCTGATGCAGTAAACAGTTCGGCAAAAGTATTGAAGTATGACTACTACCCTGCTTCGGGCTACCAAACTTGGGCAGGATTTACATCCGACCCCGCAAAGACTTTTGTTCTGTCATCGACTCCGGGCGCAGGTTATCGTTATCTGCATTTTATGATTTACATACCATTTCAATCTAAAATATTGGTTGTGGTAGAAAATCAGACTAAAGGCGCAGAACAAATGATAAATGCAGCCTTCAACAATTCAAAAAGTCAGTGGGAAGACATGGTAGTAGATTTACTTGACCCGGCGCAGGTGCCTTCGTGGGGTGGCGGTATTGTAGATGGCGATACGTATAACCAACTGAGTATCAGACCAGACCAGTGGTCTATTGGAAACGGCACCGGTCTTACCTGTTATTTTGACAACATTTATCTTTCCGATTCGAGCATTCCCACTGGTGTGAAAGCAGTCAATATGCAGAAGGACGATGCGTATGTTTCACGAGCCAATGGACAGGCAACTTTACATCTCAATAAAGCAACAAGCGCTACTGGAAAAATTGAAGTATTAAATTTGCAAGGGCAAGTAGTGAATACTGTTTTTAAAGGTAAAATTAATGAAGGACAATCCACTTTTGATTTTCCTGTTGAAAATTCAG
>JGI20166J26741_10561115_pt1 | contig 15687 bp, 8 predicted proteins | sample TergutCu122P5_FD_26741 | JGI IMG/M metagenome (IMG submission 26741)
AGTATCATACATAATTTTAAACCGTGTTTCAAAAGTAACAGATCCTTAGATTTACATTTCAGATTTTCAGAATAGTGTTCATGAAGATTCAAGACTTCTGCCATGTGGCAGTAAGTCAAATGGTAAAAAGTTACAGGGGTTTCTGAAGTGTTTAAGTTTCCCTGATACATCAGTAAATATTTAACATTTTAAATTGCATAACATCCCAGAAGTCTTAAATTGTCTTCTGGGTTGTGACATCATGTAAACTTTTTTTTTACCATGCATTTTAATTCATTGAATCTTACACATACCAACTAATGCGCTTCTATGTACAATATTATATTAGTCTAGAACGTTAAAACGCTTAAAAATGCTCCAACATGTTTCGATCATTATTCAGATCATCTTCAGGGAGCTCGTAGGTTCCTTGTTAAAGTCATTGAATTAAAAATTTTTTTAAAAAATGTAATAGTTCGACTGTGGTGATGCGGCAGCATAACATTTGATGTGTGTTCGTGGCGTGCACGCCACACACACACATCAAACTTTATGCTGCCGCATAACAAGGAACCTACGAGCTCCCTGAAGATGATCTGAATAATGATCGAAACATGTTGGAGCGTTTTTAAGTGTTTTAACATTTTACACTAATACATTACTTTATATATAAGTGCATTAGTTGGTATATGTAAGATTCAATCATGTAATCTTGTTGGTAAGGCTATACTGTATCACAAACCAGAAGAAAACAAAATGTACACATATTGACATGGGAACCTAAAATCAAATTGTGAGTCTTGATTTATAAAAATTTCATTATAAAGGCTCAAATGCCTTCCTACTATCTGAATGCATTAAAACAAGTTACATAAGGACGTTCTGGATAAAAATGTGGATGGCACAAACATACAGCAAATTTATACACTGCAAAAAATGGGTTATGAAGCTTATGGGGGGAAAAAAAAGATAAGAAAAGTTAGAAAGGGTGAAGTCATCCCTGTACATGCCAGAAAGACATACAGGTGGGAATGCAGGTCGCCCCTTCCTTTTTAACCTCTGCACTAGATAGGGGCAGAGGTCACCCTCACACCCCAACCACTCTTCCCCACTCAGAAAGAGTACCCATTACCCATTGAACAGGAGTCCATGTGGGTACCTAGCTGGTCTGCATGTTTTGAAGAGATAAATCAGTTTCCACTGCTGAGATTTGCAACCAAGACCTTCCAGCCTGCAGGTGAGTCACTATAATGACTATGTGATCCCATCTGTTGCACAACTTAAGGTGGTATACACAGCTCTAAAATGAAAGAGTTATTTAAATATGGCAATAATCACTTACTGTAACTGATATCATTATAAAAGTATTGTAAGTTACATAACCTGAAAATTACTTGTACAACACAGTACATGTGCAGGTGTGTAAACACACATATTAAAAACAAGTCCTTCTTACTGACAATATACCATGAATATGGGGACAAAAGACATCTCAAAGGAAATAAAACACTGAAAATACCCACAGTGAAGAAAATTAGTTAAATTATCAACACTCTGTCCTTCAGGCCTTGAGCCTAATCAAGCACACAATATCATGAAAGTAAATTAACTTATTGCTGCCTCAGTTATTTTGGACTATCTGCAATTCAAAATGATGTGCTAAGTCAAAGATTTCTCAAGGCAATTTTGCTTTACTCCCAACCACACATACAGATGTCATTACATTTCTTTGTTTAGAATCACAGAATAAAAATGTGTTATCCAGACATTCAAGATACTGAAATATACGTTTGTTTTCATATTATCTGAAAGAACCATCAAAGTTCTAGATAAAATTGTGAAACAGAAAGGCAACTGAAATCATTCTCCACATTCTTGTTTAATCATTCACTTTTCAGTGTCTATATACCTCAACGCCCTGTCGCAATACACCACTCAATTTTGTATGTACACAATTATCATCCATTAACTAACTCCTTTAGTACACAAGACTTGAAAAATATAGTATTACTTCCTTGCCACTTGTGCGTCGATATGTGAAGCACATTTTAATGTTGTTAACACAACGTTCTAGCTCAACATCTTTTACATTACAAATACAACACTATATTAACAACAAAGAGAAGCCACTATATTAACAGCTGTACAAAGCTGACAGAACACGATGATTTGGTCCAGATTGCTGATACTGTTCTAGCTCTTCAAATTCTGGAAGCTATAAATTTGTGAACAGTGTTGAATAAGCTTTCAAACTCCCTAATTTAGCATTTTTTAAACATTATTTTACGAATGAATGCAAGGATATGTTATCATCACACATCTTCTATACACAAAAGTATATAAACTTAATCACTTCTTTTAGGCGTAAAATACCTTGCAACCTACAGCACACTAAATTGACCTGCCTTCAGATTTTTACTGTTCATATATTAATAGCAAGTTCTGAGAGTTTTTAAGCTTTCACAGGAGAGCATTGTACATCTGTTCTTCTGGAATATGTAGCCTTGTCAATGGTTGACTGACAACCATTTCAAGACAGCATTCTGTACTCATCTTTGAGGGTCTAATGACCAGTCATTAGTGATGTGGCACCACATCCCATTAAGAACAGAAACCTTCTAACCATATTTTAACCAGAACACATCATCTCCTCCATCAAGTAGAATCTTTAAGTTTTAATAAATGTAAGGGTTTATTCACAAAACCAAGGGCCTCTGTCTGCATAATTTATTGTGCTACTCAGTTTAAAATGTTTTGTACTTGAGTAATTAAAATTTTGAACAATTCTTGGCATTATTATTTAAGTACTGCAGAGTCTGAACTGCAACAAAAAGCTCTGAATGAGAAATGAATGCCTGCATTTTACATTAACTTAGAAATTACTCTTGCATGCAGCAAGATATAAACAAAACAGATGTAATTGCTTTCAGAGGGTAGACAATTCACAAGCTTCTAGCTTTGCTGTATAAGCCACAGCAAAATAGCAGCTTGTGGCTGTATATCTTGATCTATGTGGGCAACGGTCTTTCTACAATTAACACATCACACTTGCAAATGTACTACAAAGATGTATCCCACAACTAGTTTTATGGTTCATAATAAAATGCACAAGAATACCCTTTGGTTAATAGATTATCTGTTACGAACAGAAATGACAATGTTCAATATTCGGGCATTTTAGCAAAATCATCGACACAAAAGCTGGCAAATAAAGAAAATACTAATCAAATTTATGCTACAAATAAACATGAAAAGTAAAGCTTTCCCATCAAAAGTCAAAAAGGCCCAGAGGGGGGATGGAATGTTGGGCTTCCATCCTTAATTTGGTGTTCAGCACAATTAAGACAGTAGAGTTGTCAGCTGTACACAATGGCCGCACTTGATTCCAAAGGAAATTCCTCCGTACTCATTTCCATTAGAGGCGGAGTGGACCCCAGAGCTACTGAAGGTGGACAGAAGAAATGGGTCACTTGAAAATTTCCATGACTGTACCAGGAATTGAACCGATAACTTCCCATCTTGTGGTGCAGTGCTTCAACCAATTGCACTGTCCACCCCACAAATAAACATATGCAAGCTTGAATTATTTCTAATGGTAGAGTGACGAAAAAAATTATACATTTGAGCATTTTATCATACAGGAATCAAAAATGAGTTCCTGGTTTATTATTAGAGCCCTTTTTTAATTTCTAACTGCATAAAATATTAACTTGTTGAAAATTTCTTCTATATTATGTGAAAACACTAAGCTACAGCCAATTCATCACTGTTCACAAAACATTTGTATATGAATTCTAAACAAAATATTTCCAAAAATATTTTAAAAAACACAGTGCTTGTAAAACACGCATAAACCTCATGTAGTACAAGTATATAATTCCAAAGGGAAAGCATTTGAGACATGCAGAATTATATCTAAGACAACATTTACAACAGAGTTAAAGACTCTTGCACTCTTTCAAGCAAAACGGAAGATACTGTCTTAATTTATATTATGTCAGTTCTTGAGGCCTGCTACCTGTAAAGTTGATTCAGTCCTGGTGTCAATATTTTGATTGTTCCAAATTCTGATCACAGTCCATCAAATGCTATATACTGTGCAATGTAGACCTGGTTGCATTTGTGTTGGTAAATTATATATGAAGAATAAGATTACCAGTGCTAATCAGATAGGGCCTGATTACCTGAGATCGATCCCTTCAGATGTTACAGATTTTCCTGCAGAAATATATCTAAGAACAAAACAAGACACCAAAATCTATAACCATTCACAGCATGTTACAAAACCCAGATAAAAAAAAAACAGCTTGTATTCCATGTGCAATGTCCGATTACTATATTTATATTTGAGGATCACACTTCTGAGGTCATTCCTGTTAAATGTGTTATATAAACTTTGCTCTCATTCCCAATAACTACAGAGCTATGGATATTTTGTATTCTAATTGCAATGTGCATGTGTCAGCAAGCAAGGACACACTCCAATAAAATGCTGTGCATTTTACACAAAGAGACATCATGTATGAACATAAAGAGAAATGAAGAACTTTGAATAAACCAACTGATCATGAACAGCTGTTGTTCTGATCTCCGTCTAAAACCATTGCCAATGTCACTCATTCTCATGAGTCGAATACAGTACATCGAGCTAACTCCGGTGCCAACCAGAGATCTTACTGAATGGGCACATAAGGGAAAATAACCAGTGTGTGAAGCTAACATGCAATTTCACATAGTGCTAAGAATGTGAGCCTTATTAAGCAGAGGGGCAATTACATATTTTATTTTACCCACAGCAAAGATATATATTGCGATAAAAATGTTGCCCCTTTGCCTCATACGTAAGAGTGTGGAAGCTAAATTCCACATATCCTAAACAACAGCAGCAAGAAGTGACTGAACAGGTTTATGTCTATGTCACTTTACTGAAGGAAAAAGGGTACTTTATATGCACTATCTAGCAAACTGGAAGCACTCTGCAACCCTTCTTGATATGACAAAGAAATTAAAAGTATTGGTGCTGCTGTGATAAAACTTGGAGTGTGTTTTTCCTTTTTCAAAATGAATTATCCCATTTCATAAGGGCAGCAAATAATCTTTTGCACATACCATGTAGCAGAATGTAATAATTTCTAATCACACTAAAACATATGCAGTCATTTGAAATAGTCAGCAATCAGCAATGAAATTAACAGTAACTGCTACAGAATGTTGGCTCCCCAGTCACATAATTCATATACGGTAAATGATAGTGACTTAAAGGGTATTCAATTCTAACAGCCTATTTATTCAATTCATTACATACAACAGATGCAACACATCTCAGACAGTAGACTGAAAGCAATGGTAAATGAAATATCACACAAATTGAATCCCAATTAATACAAATATTCCCTGAATATCAATCACTGTTCAGTGACACAGTATCTCCATTCCCCCTACATGCCATGAAGGTATGTTGGGAGAGTGGATGTATAGTTCCATTTATTCTTAACCTTGGCACTAGATGGAGGTAATTGGTTAGCTTCACACTCCAGTGGCTTTACCCTGGCACCCACTGAATAGGAGACTGGGTGGCCCCCAGAGCCAGTCTGGGCCTTTCATAGAGGAGAAAAATATCTTGCTTCTACCACAAATTAACACCAGACCATTTAGCCCATAGTCAAGTTGCTATACAAATATGCTACCCCCACTCCTGATACAATTTAACCAATAACATTAGTATTTAGATTAAAAATAATTGCCATTTTTTAAAAGATTTATTTTATACATGACACTGTTATCTTGGTACACAATTTTGTTGAGGTGTATTAAAATATGACAATGTTTTGGAGGAATCTGCTACCTCTCTTCATAGTTGATATCTGCCGAGCCTTGTACATCACTGGCCATGATACTATACACATAATACATCAACAAGAAATGATAAGTGTGAATTTAAATGCAGTTTTCTGTCACAAAAGTGGCACTATGATTTTACAAATTTAAAACCACTTAAGCATAGTTTTTGTGCTGCTACACATCAGTACACTCACCTCTGTGCTAAATATGATAAATACTATAATAAAAATTTATTCATATCATTTCTGTATTATATTTTGTTTAATTTTAAACAGAAAATATTATGTGTAAGATTGTGTCACGTTTGGTACACTTTTTGTGTATACCAAGTCCAGGGAAAATGTCCAGAAATGTGTTATTTATGTTCAAAATTCCATATAACTGGAGGTCATGGTTACTGATATAATCTGCATATATAACAGTGAAGGAATTAATTAATTTAGACTTCTGTTTCCAATTGAATACATAATTTTACATTACTGCAAGTACAATGCAGGGCAAAGAGCAAAGATTTATATAAAAAAGACATCACCAAATCTGAAGTTCTTGCAGCATTGAGTATTAAAATTATGGTGTTTGGGAATGTGATGCCTTGTAGTTTTGTAGATATTTATGAAACAATTACTGGGAACATTGTAGCACATCACAAGGTAACATGGCCGAGAATTCTGCACCCATCAAAATGCGAATGTTTCATGTATATAGAAGTTTTGACATGGAAGTAAACCAGTTCAAAGTTTGTTGTAAATGTTTATAAATTACCGAGCACTGATCACCATCAGAGCCATAAATAATAGTTTGATAGACACTGCCTATGCATGAATTGTAAGAAGATGGGTCATCCACAACCTTTTGCATACCTTGTAGTGTAGATCTAAAAACTTATACAGTTCAAATTGATTTAGCAATTACAGCATAGATAATTTTGGATTTTTTTAATTAATTTGTATATAATATGATCCAGAATATTTACATTTTCTACAGAACAATAATTTGTGAACACACAACTGTAAAATGGTGAAGGGGCCGGGGCCTAGTCTTCACACTTTCACAACGTACCAAATTCCATTGCTTATGGCTATGTTTGTAGCAGATGATATGATCTTTACTGAAGTCTGGTGATCTAATAACCCCAACATATGGTCACTGGTATGAACAGATACAAATCCAATAGCCATGGATATTTTTATTATTCACTCTATTAGGCTGACGGATTTTGGGTTGTCACTGTTTTTATAGAGAAGAATGAAGAAGTACTGATCACATTAAGATAATATCTTACATACAGTTATTAAACTGAGAATTTTGTACTTACATAAACAGTAAATGTCAAGGTAAAGTCATCCCTATATTCTGTGAGCAAAAAAAAATGAGTGGAGGGATAGCTCAACTCATTCATAAACCAGCCACTAAGGTGAGGTGATTTGTTAGCCTCACACTGCAGCTGCTTTACTGCATAGACACAGCTATGCTTCTAGCACCCCTCTGTGCATCATGGTATGTTATTAGCATGACCTAAGCCTTTTTTACAACGGCATGAACACAACACACAGATTTTATGTCACATGCTGTCCTCAGTAGCAATTTGCTCTGCAAATTTATTGTGCATAATTCTATAACTTGCAAAGAACAAATTATTCAAATTTTGAAGAATGACTAGGAACATAATAGTAACTGAAAGATGAACAATAACATCATAAATGAAAATTTTACATGGTTTTCACTATGTTCACTGTTACGAGAGAGGAGAAGCTACTGAAATGGTCCAGTGGATATGATATGGAAATGCTTCCAGCTGGCTACAGCCACGTGAGGTTTGAAATTCTCACAGCTGTGACCATGAAGCCTCTTGTCTCCTAAAGGGACCCACACACTCTAAGTTAAACCGTGCAGTTTAACTGTGTAAAAATAAACTGCACAAAAAACTGAACTGAATGTTCTCTGGCACAGCACAGGTTTCCCATCAGGTTTGTCAGTTTTTTTAATCAGTTCTGTGTGCCTTCTTGTGCATGTGACTATGGTGGATAAAAACAAGGCTGTTGTTTGCTGTTTGCTAGCCACATCGGCCATAATGTTATCCGAAAAGGAGAAAAGAAAGTGTAAAATGAACTCAAGGTTCACCTGTCTTTTATTTATTTTGGAAGGTTGAGTGCCTTGGGATGAGGCTATCGTGATGTCGGAAGGTAAACTGAGGAAACTGTGGGATTCCCTGAGTGAACTGCACAGTTCTCTGTGTGAAAGATGACTGGAAAGGACAGTTCTGAGGCCTGTGCTATGGCCTGCCAAAACTGCACAGTTTACTCAGTTTTTCCATCAGGTATGACATCACACAATAAAATCGCTCAGTTTAACTGAGAGTGTATAGGGCACTTAAGGTGTGATAGAGTGCGTTTGAAACATGATGGCACACGTGCAGAAACCAGATTTCGTCTTTCGCCGAAACAGATGAGTCCGTTTAAATTGGTGGGGGCATCAGTTCAGTCGACTGCTGGCAGCCGAGATGTGAGCATCAGCATTAGTAATGCTGGATACATCACATTCCAAGGTAGTGTGAGAGTACTGGCTACCCACTCTATTCGCCAGTTTCCCCTTCACTTCCCCCCCGTGCATCACCATGTGCCATCAGGTTTCAAACACACTCTACCTGAACAGTAGCAGCAAGTTCCTCAGAAACAATGGTACCCATCTACTGAACTATGCGACACTGCGATCTAGAAAACAAAAATCTTCTGACTGCAGATAGAATAAATTATGTTTCCATATTCCATGGTGAAGTTTGCTTCTTGTGACATCTGGTTGAAATTGTGTAAATAGACACATCGCAGATTATTGTTATCCACCAGCTTCATCATACTTGCAAATACAAATTCTAACCTCTTTAATCTTTTTGTATGTGTGTGAGATCTAAACATCCAAACTGATTTGTCATATTGTGTGTACAGACATGGGAAATATACATGGGAATGGCAGTTTGAAAGACATTGTTTAAACTTCCTGTACTGCCATTAATATCTCAGTGATCCAGCTCATCAAAACTAGCTTGAAGGTCGTGCAGCTTGATATATTACAGAACCCACGTCCATTTACAACATGTCTTAATTTTGCTCACCAGTTCCATACACAGAATAGAGGTATTCTGTGGCAATAATTGGTGCCATCAAAGACAAACTTCATAATTAAAAAAATGGAAATGATTCCAATCTCCCTGACAGCCTGGACTTGTTGTGTCATTCTGTACAAACGTGCAATCAAACATTGTACCCTACTAGAGAAGTCCTTCTCTAGTAGACATCTTTTATCAGTATCTTCCATTACTTGTAGCAATTCCCTTCATTTCATCATTCAAACACTTCAGTCAATTCTCCCATGCCTGGGTGCAATGTCATTGGCAAACCAAAGGTCACAGTTAGAGAAATTGTTGAAAGGAATAATATCCTGGTCAATCAAAAGAGCTTGATTGTTGCCAAGTGACTCTGTATTCTTCAATTCCCCATACCGCACAAAATGGTAGAAGATATTTTGTATGGACTTCACATACCTGCAAAAATAATTTAACGAAACGATTCAAGACAGATAAAAAAGTTATTGTTGATTTATATTGTTGATAAAATGACATACTAAATACACATATTTTTAAACACAGTATTGGAAACCATTATTTTATAGCTATTGACAAAATTCATGGGAAAATTCCATGTTAACGCAAACTGTTAAAACGTAAGTAATTTATCAGCACCACTGAAAGGTATATGACCGAAATTATCTCTTACACATGTAGATAATTTTACCATCTGCATTAATCGTTTACCACACAAGTTAACTTCCCTGAATCCTTACACAATTTGACCAGATGTCCAAACACTAGTCTAAGAGGGGTCATTTAATTTTGCTATTCCATAATGTGTTGGATGTCATAAAGTGTTTATGTTTAATAACTTTCACTGTTTACAAAATCAGTTGTTTCTCAGAACAAACAGAATTTTTTTTTATTTATTAATAGTCTGTCAAAATATAACTAACGAAATACTGAAACTCTTTTGCAAGATGTCTCACATGTATATCATGGCTTATGATGACATGCTTCAGTCTGATTTGACAATCTTCAGGTCCTTAAGAGCTATATATCACACAACATATTCGTTAAAGTGCGCGATGGGATTCCATCGTGCACTTTGACAAACAAGTTGAATGATATATAGTTCTTAAGGACCTGAAGATGGTCGAATCAGACCAAAACATGTTGTCATAAGCCACGATATACATGTGAGACATCTTGCAAAAGAGTTTCAATATTTAATTAGATGTGTTTTGACGGACTATTAATAAATAATATCCACTTGGCACAATGGTATGGAAAATATATAAAAAAAAAATTTGTAACTAATGAACCAATGAACCTGTTTGAATTGTCCTTTGTTTTGGAAATCCAATTATTTAATATTACTTTTACAGGACACATCGTTTGAAGTGTAAAAAGTTTAGTTATCCATTTCTGTGAATCATATCTCCATAAATTTTATAACAGACTACATCATTTCATGACACTGTATGAACTCTAATTGTGGCCATAGAAATTATATATAAATTTACAGTTCCACTTTTGATGAAGCAAGTTGTACAAAACAAGAAAATGATACGTATCAACCATACTGAGGTGTCACACACTGAGTTACTTGAAAACCATGCAGTATCAGGAAGGCACTTCAGCATCCACAAAAAACAAATTCAGCCACCATACAGATGGAAGCAGTATGCTAATCCGGTCCATCAGAACATTTAATTGCTTCAAGATGCAGAGACCCACAAGAAGCCCAACTGATCAAGCCATTCTCCATTCACCTACATAAAGACTAAAATACTCACATAATACAGTGCATTTCTGCAAAAAAAAAAATCACTATAAGCCTCACAATCTTTTAGAGCCAGTTTTAAATTTTCAAATCCACAATACATGAAGTGGCCCTGTAACTTTTAATATTTGTTTGACTGTGCATCATTAGTAACAATGGTAAAGGAGAAAGCCAACTAGATGCAACAACAATGGTTTATTGATAAATTCAATTTAGCTCGACATGTTTCAGGCAACAGTTTTGCCCATCTTCAGGAGCTTTAGACTGTGTAATAGAGCTTATGGCATGTTGTACCCAATAGGTTGCCGGTCAGTGATCTGGTTACCAGATCACCGACCGGCAACGTATTGGGTACAACATACCATAAGCTGTATTGCACAGTCTAAAGCTCCTGAAGACAGGCAGAACTGTTGCCTGAAACATGTTGAGCTAAATTGGATTTATCAGTAAGCCGTTGTTGCATCTAGTTGGCTTTCTTCTTTACCATTGTGGCCCTATAATATTTAACAAACAACAAAAAATGTATAATTAAAGAATTAATAACTGCAGAATCTTGCTGTGGTCCTTACAAGACATACCTTCTGTCGGATGATGTCTGTGCATCATACAGCCCCAGAATCGCCTCCACATCCACTGCTACGTCTGCCAGTTCCTCTGATCCAGTGATGGGGTTCTCTCGTGTATGATTGACGAGATAGAAGGGAATGATCTTAAATTGCTGACTCCGTGACAGGTACAGGAGGGGACAAACCGTCCGGATATCCGAGATCATGGCCATCAGCCCCGGCCAGTCAGCTCCATACCTTTTTAAGGCTTCATCAGTCAGATTCTTGCTGCCCACAACACTAGACTCCACATATCTCTGCACATCCTGTGCTGACCAGTCTTCACTGTTTGTGAGCAGCCTTGGAGGAATGTCTGCATGGACTGTGGAACCTATATGCATGCAAGACAGTGTTAGTCCAATACACAAACAAATGAATTATGTATACACATCAGAGGTCTATTGCAGGGGGTTCATTATTCATGATCAATTTGGACCCAAAGGTATAATTGTAGTCCTTTTCTGTTTCCTGTACAGCCAATGTTAAAAATAAATATGGCCAACCCCAAAACTGAAAATGAAACATAGAAAACCCATGTATACAAGGAAAAATAACATGTGTACATCCTGATGGAAGTGTATTGGCAGTTTTATTTCTTCCAGTTGAATAGAACAACATATTTCATGACTGATTCAGCACAGACACGACCAGAAACAAGTACATCCAAGACCACATTAGACCACAATGAGTTTTGTGCACTTTGTCGGTATATTTGATTCAACCAACATGTAATACTTCCAGGCTATAACAGATATATTTTTTTAAGTATACACCCAAATCAATCCTGAACTTTGTACTTCAAACACTTGTGACATAAACATTATATCTTACTGTTTATTATGTACATCATTTCTGAGCTTATGATTACCTTCCATCAGTAAGAAGAGTAATTCACTTTTCTCACCCATGACAAGATTCGCATGAAGTCCATTTGCCTTCCAAGCATCAGACACATGTTGCTGAAGAAACTTTCCATCCAGAACGAGCCACTGGTGCTTGGCAGATGAACCTTCATCATCTGTCTTTGGCAGATCCTGCAATGGACCTCTCCAGGGCACTGGCACAGCATCCAGAATCTCTTCCGCATCTTTGTTTTTGAGGCACTCCACGTCTTCCCCGCAACCCAGCGTCTCAACGAATGGTGCATTCTCTCTCTCAGATTCTATCAGCTCCTTCCCAGGGAAAATGCTTGCACCACTTGACACCCAGGCCTTCGAGAACAATCCCTTGGCCTCTCTGCATGTCATTACAGAAATTTACACAATAATCAGCACATGACTACATGTTGTTCACAGTTACCTCCAACACCAGAACTCTACTTAGAGCCTTGCTGGGGCTTTACATATTTTTATGTCCATGTTGTTATACATTGTTTTATGAAAATGACTCATCATCCATCTGAGAATATCCTATGGGTTTCAACTACATCAGATGAAACAGAACCAGCTACACATTTAAACAAAAGAAATTTAATACAAAGTACAGTACAAGATGAAGAAACAAACTGTTAAAAGAAAGTAATAATGTACAAGATAAAGAAAGGAAAGAGATAGAGAGAGAGATAAGTATGAAGAGAAACATACAAGGTGGCGGGATGAAAAAGCAAAGCGAGCAGAGAAAGAAGAGTAGAAAAAATCTGGTATTTGAGCAGATAACAATTCTAAACCAACGGAAAAAATCTTAATGTAAGAAGATAGAGAATATGCTTCACAATGTGTAGATGCTTAGATTCTTTGTATAGGAAGCAGAATATTGATATCATGATGAAATTAGAGGCAGAATATATTCACAAAATAAGTTTTTGGTGCAGATATAAAACCTGAGCCTGAAACATAAAGCTAAACTTACATTTACATGCTGTCAGTATATAATCTTAATCATAATTGATGACAAATTCAAGACCAAAGGTCACAACTCCCTTGCAAAGTGATTCATACACAGTTGCATCATGACTCGAATATTGCTACTCTTACCTGGAAGCAGTGAGTGCTGTAACTAGAGTTCCACCTGCTCTATGTCCCAGGAGAGTCACCGAACTATTATCACCACCAAAGTGTTTAATATTCAGCTCAATCCACTTTAGTGCCACAACAATATCTGACAGCCCATAGTTTCCTGATGTTGGTGGGTGAATGTCTTTCTTTATGGCTTCTGCTGCAAGGAAACCCAGAACCCCTAACCTAAAGTTCGGACGTACAAAGACAACATCCTTTGCTCGGGCCAGACTGGCATTTATGTGAAGTGTTCCGGGCGATCCTCCACTGAGGGACTCTGCACTAATAAGCACTATGACTGGAAGGGGATTAAAGTAGTGGATTTGAGGAGTGAAGATATCGAGGTTGAGGCAGTCCTCAGTGCCATCCATTCTGCCGGTGGGGTAGATCTGCCAACAAACTGCAGTAGCATTGTAGGCATGAAAGGTGCCATTCCAGCAGCTCTCCAGTCTTTGAAGAGGTTGAGCAGGCTTCCACCGCCTCTCACCTACTGGGGAGACCGCATAGGGGATTCCTCTGAAGGCATATGCACCATCCTCCACCACACTGCAACAGATTTGAATCTAATGTCTAGAACTCTTTACAGCATCTGTGTAATAATACAGAAAATGCTGTGTAATAGATAAACCCATTGATATATGCACAAAAAATTAACTACAACTTCCTGAAACATGATTCAAATCTTCTGATATGTGACACTGTGTCATTGGGTGTGCAGTTCTAAAGAGCTTGAAGGGTGTTATTGCCTTCAAAAAACAGTGATCTGCACAACCAGTGTCACACTTCAGAACTGAATCTTCAAAAACATTGCTGTCAGTATCTTCAGGCTGCACCTCCTGAACTATTAGATATTTCCAGCTATTAAGATATATTAAAGTTCATTAGTAAGACACAAACATACGTACATAGTTTTGAGTGCCACATGATAGTTACCCTTCAACGAGGCCACAAGATGTTTGGGTGATCGTGGAGTGCTTATCGACACCTGGGAAATGTGTCACCTCTTCATGCATACCAAAGAGGGCGATGGCAATAATGATAATTAATAGAAGCAGAAAAATCACACTGCCACCTGCAACAAAATCAAAATCAAAACTGAAGAAAAACAACATATTTAACCTGCAATTTGGAGGCATATATTTCAAATATTGCTCACAATTTTGATTATTCTGAAATTCTCTTCTGTCCTTGCAAGCAAAAGAGAGCGTACTCCTCTCAAAACGGATCATAAATCTTTCATCCCTAATCCTTTATAATTAATAGACACATATAAGAAGTATACACTCTTTATTATACCAAATGCACAGAACAGACAACTTTAAAATAATAGACAACATGGTTCTCATTTCTTTTGAAACTACACTCTATGCCAGTGTTTCTCAACCGCCGAGCCGCGGCCCGGTACCGGGCCCTGGCATCATTTATACCGGTCCGCGAGAGGCCTGAGGAAACTACGATATGCTACAAAATTTCATTAGTCCAGTTGATAACTAATTTAAATGTAATTTTATATTTGTCAACATGACACACCGTATACATAAGTGTACTAATAGTCGTTTAGATTATGCCATAATTAATTATTAATACTTATGTTAGTTTAATGTATGAACTTAAAAATTTGGAAAGGTATTTACAAATAAATTTGTTGGGACAGGGCCCTCGTCTTATAAAAAAAAGAATTTACAGGGCTGCGGTCTCGCAAAGGTTGAGAAACATTGCTCTACACCATTCAGGAATCAGGCTGCAAGAGCATATTTAATATGCCATTCCACCTCATCCTTCATAATTACCCCTTTGATATAAACCTATGGGTGGTGCCTATTGGTTTTCAGCAAATTGGGGTCAAATAATGCCTTGGGTACACATTTCTGAAGTACTTAGTGAATTAGTTTGACTGCCTAATGTTTCTGTCCTTTGTCTCCGTCTCTCCAGGAAGATACTGAAATGTTACCTTCATTTGTCAATTTTTCAAGAGGCTGGCTGTTGCAACTGACAATGTCTAATGACTTTTCTCAATTCATACAGAGAAATGCTGGAATTATAACTCAAAATAAGCCACAGTTGCTTTCTTTTACATCCTTAAAAATGTTTCCTTACAATCATCATCCTAATCTACAACACACAGAATTTTTATTTACCTGACTAAAGAGACAGAAAACACAACACTTCTGCTCCCTTTTTTCCAGAACAGGAGGGACTGAAAAGAGGTATTCTTCACTGCAGTGGCATACCCAGGAATTTTGTTCGGGGGGGTTCAACAAATTCAGTTGAGGACAGAGAGAACAAGGATCTGGGGGTGGTAGCCCCCTACTCAGGGTTTCTGGAGACAGCTGTAATTTGGTACAAGAAATTTCATTTCATATAGTAAAATTTTCTTAATTTTTAGTACTTTAGACTATTTATGATGACAACCAATTT
>JGI20166J26741_10562226_pt1 | contig 15687 bp, 1 predicted proteins | sample TergutCu122P5_FD_26741 | JGI IMG/M metagenome (IMG submission 26741)
TGTGTGTGTGTGTGTGTGTGTGTGTGTGTGTGTGTGTGTGTGTGTGTGTGTGTGTGTGTGTGTGTGTGTGTGTGTGTGTATGTATGTATGTATGTATGTGAGTGATTTTTGTGTTGTTCTTTGACCGAAAAGACATTGTGATCAACCAAATTTCTGTATAAAGAGGCGAATTCAATGGGACAGATGAGAATAACCAAAATTAAATACGAGTATATGCTTATCATATATCAGCTGAACCACACATAGTGGCAGAATGAAACATAATGGTTCACGTTTCCATTCAGAAACTTGATATGTCAAGAGTCCCAACAATTGGAAGTATCAGTTCCGAGTTCAGACATGCATGACCACATTCTCATTGGCTGGACAAACAGACTGAATGAAAAGAAGTACCTGTTAACAGGAAGTATAATATTCTCCGTTGTTATACTGATTTCCATCCACACTACGTATCAAAACTATATTGCTTGCAACTATATAACTGCCATGATATCTACAGATGTACTATCATGTTATGCTGAGAAAAGTTGCTGTCAAATTACATACTTCACTTCCCACTTCTTTCTTCATAAATATTCATGTTCCTGTTATGAACAAAACAATAACTTTGATTCTCTGCTGAATGACCACCATCATCACCAGAAAAATGCTACTTCCAAATCTGATAATGCCTTTGCTCTGCAAAACTACACCAGAATTTGTGGATAAAGACAGGCTTCTGATAATACAAGACATCAATGTTGTGGAAGTCTGGAACATTTAGTTGTTCCTTGAATCATAAAAATGTCAACATGTCTTTTTTTTTTCTGTTAAAAATGTTAAACTTCTATTCAGCAAGTGACTCTTATGCACTAGAACTTGCACCTCTTGGTGTTAAATGCAGTATCCAGCATGGAGTTGTAACTGCAGTAATAGTGTCTTGTATGTTGGTAGTCTCTTTCATATCTTCTAATTTGTACAGTACAAAGAATTCACTGATACTTGTTTTGCCAGATTTCAGACTGCAGCCAAGCCATGTGTATGGCTGGAGTGATTCACTTTTCATAGGATTTAGCGCATAAAGTGGTGTTTTGTTTATAAACATGGGTGGTGTCAACTGAAGGCTCTGGAATTTTATTTTAGTACCAGCATCTAGCAGAGCAATGTCAGATAAAGCATAAACTCAAACAACTGACTTCTGAATTTCTTGTTTTCTTTCTTTCACCATAAGCACAAAATTTGCCTTTTTATTACGAAATTATATTTCTTTGCCTAAAGTACGATCATTAATTTCCAATATGACTGGATTATTTACATAAAACACGGCCCATTACTATATAAATAATATCCAGGACATGATATTCATTATGGCTATGTATCCTACTGTTGTACAAATGAATGTAACACTGACTGTTGTTGATGGATGAAAGCTAGTGGCTGTGTGAATAAGGACTTGACCATTTCCAAATGAATTCACAACTTTAAGCTAAAGGGTTACTACCAACTGACTCCACATTATAACATGGAACTGCTACTTGCATGGAGGGCAGATCTGCTCTAACGCAACTGAGAGGAAGAGAAGCAGCAGCAGAGGACAAGTCTAGTATGCAGATCATACCTTCATGTCCTTGAGTTGCATTCCAGCTACTAGTTTTGGATGCTGATGACCCAGAGGATGTCCTCCACTCCATACTCAGCTGTCCATGATACTTTCCCACACAGACACACACTGTATTTTGGGTTTCTTTCTCAGAGGACACACACACACAAACTTGGTCTTCTGCATCTATAACATGTATGTTGTCATCTGGTTGGTCCTGTGGTAATTCTTTTTCAGTAAGGCCAAATTCTTCAACGTCAGTAACAACTTCACAAATGTCGCCACATCCTTGTACATGATTCATGTTTTGTGGTGCACACATGTCAGATCCATGGGTGCTTTTCATATTAGTGGTTGACCTGTTGTGGCTTTCAATGCCTAAACCCATTTCTACTGGTGTTGAAATTTCTATGCAAGAAGACCCCAAAAGAGTTCCACCATCTGCAGATTCTACATCTACAATTTCGGTTTCAATGCCACTATATATGTCAGGGCTTGATAATGTCACTTTAATAACAGATGCAGCAAGTGGTGTTCTAGGCAATACTTGCAGCATGTCTGCTAGGAATGGCCCATCATCTGCGTCCTTCATAGAAGCCACTGCATTATAATCCATATGCCTGACAAAATTACGAGTAATGGATGTGTCTTCTTCTGACATGTCCACATACTCACTACCTGTGTTTGCATCATCATGTTTTCTTGGTGCAAAAGTAGGTGCAGGCATGTGCTTGGTTGAAAACTGTGATCCACTTACTTCAAGGTTTTTAACTTCCGTGATTAAAGGCTTGTCTCCTTTAACTGAAATCAGCCTTAAGTCTCCTTTTGATTTGCCATGTCTGTCCCTTACAGCACCGTGGAAATACAGGTCTTCTGTGTTTGTGTCAGGGCCTGGACCACTGCATTCATTTAAAGCGTACTTATATTTTCTCAGATCTCTTGTTATGCCACTAGTTTCCATTGTGCTGCCATCAACTCTAGTAAGTTCAGTATATGTTTGCCTGTTGTCAGATTCTGTTTGAACCCCTGATCCTGTGGACAGATCAATATCAGTAGCCCACAACCCACTACCATCTTCATAAGGCAGTATGTGGGATCCAGTGTCTAACTCTAGCACTGAGATATGCACTAGCGATTTGTGGAAATCGACCTTAACAGAAGATATATCACGCCATAATTTTGGATTCTTCTCATGTATTTCAATTTTAAATCCTTCAAAATCAGCCACAGTTCTGCCATCATTATCATGAGTGAACAAACTGGGTTTCTTCTCACTTACTTGCATATCCTGCACACAAGTATCAAAATTTTCATCACTGGTGGATGCTGTATTCATGGACAAGCTCTTCCCTGAAGGTACAACCACCAAACATGCTTCATCATTGACATCCACAAACTTTGTCTCCGAAGTTTCTGCCTTCCCTTCAGATGAATTCGTGTAACATCTCAAAACCATGTCACCATGTTCAACATTGCCTTCAGCAGTGTTATCTTCAGAAATGGGCATCTTTTGCAATGGCAGCTCTTTGCCTCTTATATTTGGAGCTTTATCAGTACAATCTGATTCAAGTTCCACCATACCTGAATAAGTTTTCCTTGTCATATAACAAGGTTCATAATTCACTTCCTTTGGTTTACTTTCATGTACCATACACACTGTACCAGAGAAATACTGCACTTCCTTCAAAGGTGAAATAATTAAAGACTTAGCATCATCTGTGCTCTGTTCCCTGCTGTTTCTAATGTCTTCAGTCACTTCCACATCTTCAGTGTCAGTCTGGGAATTCGAACATAGTTCTGGAACATCAATTCCAACTATAAATTTATTTTGTGGTATATATATTGGTGGAGGATGAGATGACTTACTTCCATCTACAGAAAAACAACCATCTAATTCTGAATGAAAAATGCTTTGCCTCTCATGTGATTCACGGGAGACAAGTGAAGCAGAGGACTGATAGTCCACAAAGTCTGGTAAATCTTTGCCAGTGGCAAAATTATACATAGGGTCCTCATTTCCAAATAAGTGATGGATTTCTACAGTGGTGATGGCACTAACCCTGCTGTGTCTACCACCTAATGCCATAACACAGGGATGTCTCTGCTTATTTTGTTCCTCTTCATCTGAGTCAGACAGATAAACAACATTTGGCCTGTTACTTGGGGAAGCAAATGATGGTGGTGGAAGCTGAGAATATTTTTTCCCCATTTTGCTGGCAGAGGGAATGTGAGATAATAAACCACCTTTCATACTAATATAGTTTACATCCAACAATGATTTACAAGAACTGAAGAGTTTGTCCTTTATTTGAGTGACTTTCCTGTGATACACAAAATCATCAAGGGACTTGGTAGTTCCAAGTTTGCATGATTCACTGAAGTTGATGTTCTTATCTGTTGAAGATACAGACTCTTTGATATCTGGAGGACTCCAGGTTTCTGTTCTACACCCACTAAGAAACCTAGTACCTGGGTCAGAAAAATCTTTACAGAGCATTATACTTGACTTGCTACATTCTTTGAACTCTACATGTCCTCCAGTAGTATCTGGGAAATGTAACATGTTATCAAATGGAGTGGATGTCTCAGGACAGGATAATATGTCACCATCATCACAATCACATATCTCAGAACATTCTAAGTGCACATACCCATCATCTACTGAAACCATTGGCACACTTTTGTAAGGCTTTCTGATAAGCACATCACTATAGCTTCCATCATCAGGCATGACTGCTAACAAAGGTAAGCTGTCATGATTGAATGCCATGTTTTTAACAGAATTTAAGAAAACTGGTGGCCGCTCACTCATACAGTCACTCTGAGATGTGACGTGGCAATGCCTGTTAATTTCACCAGGATCCAGGTTCCCCATCTTGATAGGAATGTCATCAACTGGAATTATATCCTGGTCCTCATCTGTTGCTTCTGCAGCCTCTTCCTCTATCATTGCAAGAGGGTTAGAAGAAGATTCTACTATTGCATAATCAACTTCTGAACCTGAAGTTGACAGTGTATGAATATCCTCTTCGCCCATATCCAATATATCTTCGTCTTCATTTAGTAAGTTGACTGATAAATCTGTGGTCAAGTTAAACTTTGCCACTCCACGTGTCTGTGGCTCTTGTTTGTAGATAACCTCTTTAATGGGGATGGAATCTTCTACAGAGAAACCAGTTTCAGAAAACTGGTCCAGTATTATCTGGGGATCAGACTGCACAGAAACATACATTGCAGACAACTGTAAATCACTTAAAATTCCAGGTTTTCCTTCTGAGGAATATGGAATCACTTGCGATTTTGGTACATTAAATTCTACACCATAAACTTCGCCATATCTATTACATCCAGTACCAAACTTACCTTCAAAACGCTCACAATTTACAAACTGTTTGGAGTAACTAGTTTTAGAAAGTAAATTATCTAAACTAGGCTTTCCTGACCCCGAATCCCAGTGATTGTCCGACCCCACATTCATATTAACCTCGCAAAAGCGTAGGTCTAGCTCTGAAGCCATGCTCTGAACAGAAGCAGCAGCAGCCAAAGTTGAGTGGAATGTAGGTGCCGAAGGTAGGTCGTCTGTGTTACCTGGCGAGGAGAGGAAAGCAGCAACTGCTTCATCCTCTTCTCCCTCTTCATCTTCCTCATATTGGAATTTGTGTTTCACTCTAGGAGGAGTAACGGCACAGACGTCCAAGATGGGGGAGAGACGTTCCTCAGAAACTTGGGTACAGGTCCGAGTCTTGGGGACGGCATCAAGCGGAACTGTTGCCGAGGAACCTTCAAGACGTGGGACGGACGAGTCTGGAGCTAACTGCTCAGAATCAGGGACAAAGGGGACGGTACAATAATCAAGCATGAGATCCGAAGTTGGAAGTTTAGGACCGGTGACATCATGGATTAAATCCAAGGACCGACTCGTATGTTTGGGTGAAGCCGGAGAAACTCCGGTGCGTAGCCGCATTTCCATGCTCAGTTCGTGGTCAGAGGAAGAGGACGGGAGTGCTACGGAGTCTGACAACGAGGAATCGGTAGTGTCAATTAGTGAGACTTCTCCTTCCGTACCGGTGCCCCCATAGCCAGGGACAGTTTCATGAAGAGACGACCGAGAACCGCCCACGACCGCGACACGGCGTACAGCCTCGGACGGTGTTGGCTGCCGGTATATGACTTCGATTGAGCCGGACGTATCAACGGTACGCGTGAAAACCTCCGAAGTAAGAATCTGTGTTACGCCAGACTGAGAAGTGGTCTGTCGGACCATACGGCTTGGGCTGGACGGCAGGGACGACGGAGTGTGGGTACTGAAATCGACGCGCTCGGTACTTCGCGAAGCCGAAGTCGCGGGACGAACCGGAGAAGCGGACGGAGAAGGACTCGGCGCACGACTACTCCTTCTCTCTGACGCGACTGCGGACCATTTATCAAGTATGGATTTTACGGACGGGGATGAATCCGGACTAGGAATATGGGACAGAACAGAAAAAGTTTGTGCAATAGCAGTATCTTTAAGGTCTGTGACATGAGAATGGGGCGTGGTCATATCTTGTTCTGCAGGTGCTAAAATTCTGGCACGACTGGAAACTGGCATTATTGCTGTGCCATCTGTCTTAGTTACTTCTGTCGATTCCGTGGCCTTTAATACATCTTCACTATCCATTTCAATCCGTGACTCTGATTTCGGTGCACGTCTCTTCACCGTGGCTTTCATCGTGGTGTCAGGAAGTGCTTCAGTAAGTTTTCTGCCTCTTCCACTAACAGTAGGTGTCTTTCTCTGTTCTTTCACTGCGTCACATACCTTAGTCTGCTCAGAGCGTTTTATTTTTACACCACATTCCGGAGATACATCACTTTCAGGTAGCGATTTTTTAAGAGTGGAAGAGAGGCGTGCCTGTCTGACACTAGAGGAAGAGGGTAAATCTCTAGTGACTGGGCGTTTCTGATGGGCGGGGGTGTTTGTTGACGATCTGGCATTAGTAAGATTGGCAACCAGTTTCTCTTCCGTAGCCGTCACAGAACGAGTAGTAACTGTTGACGTGGTTGACTTAGTACGTTTCGAAACACTTGAGCGCTTCGTGGTTTCCTGAACATTCTTTTCAGAAGACGCACTTGTGTTTTCAACTCTTTTCGATTTTGTATCTGTTTGAAGAGGTTTGGGTACAGCTCCCGTCGACAGTTTAGAGGGCGATGTAGTGCTTGATGCATCTTCACCCTCTGTTATAACCCTTCTTTTCATAGGCGAGTCTCTACTAAAATATGAGGTACGTTCTGCAACTGTACGTTCAACTTTCAAATCTCTAGAAAGAGTGGACGCCATATAACCACGATATCTGTGTGCGCTCCCATCGCTTGGAACTTGAGTAACCTGTGAACATTTATCGGTTTCCTTCGGACTGCGAAAGGCTGTCACATGGTCGTCAAGCTTCTTCATGGTTGCTATAGGTTTAGGATCCCGCTTGGATTTTAATGAAGTGGAATCACTTTGTACTTGTTTCTCTGAACGCTTAGTCCTTGATTTACTTTTAATAGATCTTTTCTGGATTGAACTCTCATCCTGTGTTGTGTCCTGTGCTACCTTCTCGGCATGGTGACTAACCGAAGTTCCGGGAGCATGTATAGTTACCGGTTGACTGGAAATAACTTCTTCGCACACACATATAGAACGTGTGGTTCCAGTTTCAAATTCAAAATACGTAGCACCCGATTCTGTTGTAAATAATTTACCCTCGGAACCAGAGTTACTGCTCTGCTCAGTTGTTACAGTCACTTCAAGCAAATCATCTTCCATTATTATATCATCTTGAGAAACTTGAAACCCGGAATTAGAATTAATCTCCCAGTTAGATATTTCTGTAGGAATGTCTGCTTTCTCTCTAATACTGTACAAGTACTGTTCTTGTAGAGAAGAGATTCCAGATTGTAGCCGAGAAGCAGGTTGAGACGCCTCTATAAAATCAGCTGGCGCAATATCTACAGAAGACTCGAATTTCTCAGAAAGAGGCAAGCCATCTTCCAGGATGACACCAGAAGTAACAGGAGTCACTGCTTCTACAGCTGCAGATGGTTCCATTTCCAGCAGTCTACGCCGATCTTCGAATGGCACATGGGAAATATATTCTCCTTCTACAGCAACAGAAGGCTCAGGGCCTTGAGACAATTGCTCTGTCTCTTGCAATCCCCTCTCCGCTATCGATTCAATTACAAAGCTTTCGGTTTCTGCAACAGCTGAGGGACCAGTTACTTGAACAAAGAGTCCCTCCTCACACCGAGAGGCGATCTCGGTAACGGATTCCTCCATAATGTGCTTTTCCACGTCAGTCATTATAGCAGGTGTATCATCACGATGACGTCCTCTTTCTATTTCATTAATTGGCTCGTTGAGTTTATCAGACACTTCAGCAGAAACAGAGGTCGCAACAATACCTACAGGAAGAGCTGGAGCCGAAAAATCTATTACGACTTCGCTCTGTGTCGCGTTTTCGGTCAGGCTTCCAGACGATTTGTCTAATATCCCTTCTTTCTCGTCAGCAGTTTCGCTAGACGTTAATTCACTGAGTTCAGTGAATGTATCTGATACAGTACGAACGAGTTCTTCAATTATGGAGGTATCATGCATAATGTCTACTGGTCTGTCTTGCCCTGGCATCCCTCGTGTCGGTGTCTCCACAGTTGTGTCTGGTACGTCTAATGCATTAATTATATTCCGTTCAGTCAACCTGCATACAGAAGCACTCGATGTCTGCTCCACTTCCTGTGACATCCATCCAATCGGTCCTGTATTACTGGGACCAGACAGGGTATCTGAGTCTTCAGAATCGACTGTAGGCCTATTAACCTTAGCCTGTAGCAGATCGTCACGAGAACGTAAATATGAACCACCCTCTCCTGTTTCAGCCCAAGATAAAGTTGCACTAGAAGCAGTTCCTGAAGACGCGTCTATTGCACAAAACGGGACAGGATGCTTAATTATCTCATCGCCTAAATCAAGGACAATCTGTTCTTCTTTAATGCACCCAAGATCTGTCAGTTCTACAAACTCACGTGATTCAGAAATTGGTAAAATTGAAGACTCTTTTCCTTCGGGCGTAGGCGTGAGGTCTGGTTTCATCTCTCGGACTTCCTGCTTAATTTGACGCGTAACCTCCCTGACCTCACATATAAGTTCTTTCACTTCTGTTTCTGCAATATTAGTGTCAATAACAAGCCGCTGTTGCCGCGGCTTTCTTGTAACTCGACCTTTACCGTCACTTGTATCGCAGATCTTACTGAATTGAGGTATATTTGAGGAAGAAAGAAATGGCACGACAGCCTCAGATGGGAGAGGGTTAGTTTGTGTATCATCGAATATGCGAGACTCAGATTTTGAAGAAGCTCCTTCCTCAAAAGAATCACCAATTTTAGCATCGTCAAAATCTTCCCTAGAGGTTTCTTCTACGAACTGTGACGCTAAACCTACGATAGTTTCCTGCACTTCAGACTTAGACCAGATTTCTTCCTCATCCTTATTTCTACAAGGCACAAAGTAATGAGGTTCTTCCCGCACTAAGTATGACGAAGATAGGTGATCGGATACCGATTGCGAATCACGAGGAAGGTGGACCTGATGGCCAGTCGTTACAAGTGACGAATCGGACTTACTCTCTCTTGACGCGGATAAGCCTATACACGCTTCAGCATCTGCACACTCGGTGGTTTCAACGACATCTGTCTCTACTTTACTTTTCTCTGTCATCATTTCTTGTTGAGACAAAACTGCCGAAACGTCCTTTATACCTGCCAAGGCTTCTAGGTCACAATATTCCTGGCCCACTAACAGCAATTTCGTAGCCCTTCCTTCCGTGCGACTTATTTCAACTTCAGTTTCTTGAGTTATAAGACCAATTACGCCTGCTTCACAAACCTCCTCCCCGAGGTCACATTTCTCTACCTCCACCTCACTGGGTGGTTTTATCGAAGCAGCTTCTCTGTCGCCAGATTTTCTTCCCGCTGCATTTATTTCTGGTTCAAGTTCTTTAATAAAAGTGCCCGCTTCTTCTTCTTCTTCTTCTTCCTCTTCTTCTTCAGAACAGATTCCAATCAGTCTCTCTCTTGTCTCATCACTCAATACATCCTCTTCTAAACCTTCCACCTGACGTTTTACATGAGATTTCTCAATATCTTCCTCTACTTCCCTTATTTTCTTTCCTTCGGCATGAATTCCGCCACTTGTTTCCACTTCTGGTTCCCTTTCCCCATTTCCCTCGCTTTCTCCAAAAACTGACAATTCAGCGACATCTATTTGTCCTAGAGAGTGCTCCTGAAATTCCACCCCTTTTACAAATATATCTGGCTGGTGCTGTTCGCGATGTCCCACAAAACAGTCGTCGGAATCTAATTCCCCTTTCATGTCGTTTTGGAGTAACGTCTCTTCCAGTACTGAAGTTATCTGAGTTGAAATTCCATTAGCTTTGTCTTTATCGAGTACTGCTTCCTCCTGGACATGCAATTTTCGAACACCCACCATAGCAACAGCATCAGTTTCCATTTCATATTCATTACTCGGAAAGTATGGGATTTCTGTCTTCAAAACACGTTCTTGGTCCAGAACATCCTTCTCTCCTTTAGATAATTCACTTTCGGAGTCGTGATCATAGGGTTTGGTACTTGTGTCGTCTACGGATTCTTTTCCAACGCACACTTTATTAGGGTCCTTCTCCTGCAAAATGCCGTCATGATCAAGGGGGACGATATCTTCAGTCCTGGGCACAAACACTCGTTTTTGCTCCATTTCGATCTCTGTTTCCTGTACGTCCCTTTCATGTTTGATGGATCCACCAACAACTCCACCCATGTCTTCACAAATATCAACCTTGACCACCCCAATGGAAGCACTCACCTGTTCTTCAATAACAGCATCTTTCGAACCAGACTGAACGCTTTTCTGCGTCACAGACATACAGTCAGCAGTTTTTCCATTTTTGTTTATATGGGAATCGATTACGTAAAGCTTCGGAAATTCTTCGATGTGCAATTTTTCTTGAAGGCCACAGTCATTCTCTGGAAGTAGAGTTATAGTTCCCTTTTCTGCATCTGCTCCAATATTATATTCCCTTTCTTTTAATTTAGTTTCAAAAATTCCTTCGTTGACACACTTCTGCTTTGCCACTGCAACGGGTTCCAATACTCCTTCTCTCGGTCCTCCGTCGCCTAACTCGTTGATCATCTCGGTTACAGGCCGTGATCTGGTAAGTGTCTCTTCCTTTTGCGATTCAACTTCATGGGTTATTTCGTCCTCCGAAACAATGTCAGTGGCTAAAATGTTACATTCAATGGTTTGTCTTTCTGAGTCGTCTGATTGAATACTGCGTTCATCAAGTAAAGGCGGGTGCCCTTCAGACGACTCGATCCATCCAGCATCATTTTTAATTACTTTACGTTTGACTATGGCTTCTTCCTTTACCACTCCATCCCCTGACATAATAAGCGTTTCTTCCTTAATGTTTCCATCTTCTGGAATTACTTTACTAGTCACATAAACTCCCTCTTCCACATCAACTGACCTGTCTTTTACCGAAAGATCCTCCGGCGCGTTTCTACTAGGCTCTTGTTCTTTCTCGACAGATTGTTCGTAAACAGGAAATTCGGGAATTGAAACAAACCCCTCTTCATCCTTCAAACACGGAAATTCAGTTTCCAATCCCTCAACTGCTTCAACTTGTGTTGTTTCATATAATTCCGCAACTCCAGCAGCAAAGCCTTTGTCAAATACACATTCAGTAGCTGGTGCAACAAACATGCTATGAATTTCCGGCTCAGAAAGTTCCTCTTGCAATTGCAAATCTCCACAAGGTTTAAATTTACGTTCAACGACAATTCCAGTTTCTTTCAAAGCCGATTTCACTACATCACTCATACACACTTCTCCCTCAGACACCAGTAATTCAACTTCATGTTTTTCTAATAAGCCATGTGATTCTACTTGCGACTGCAATGCTGTGGTAACCATTACTCCTGTTGCTTCCAATTCCCTGTCTCGTTTCATGGTCTTTTGGAGAACAGTTTCTTTCGGAACCACGTGAGCTCCGTTCGTGAACCGGTCATCCACGTTTTCTATGAACTCTTCCTCGGGCAAATCCTGCTTCCGACCTTCTATACAATCATCCACAAGTTCAAGTACCTCAATTTTCTTCAGAACACTATCTTCTCTCCCGAAACCCCCCTCTTCGACTTCAATTATCGAAGCGTCGAAATCTTTATCAGAGATTTTATCTTCCTGTTTCCCAACAGAATCTTCTCGTGAAACCAAACTATCAACACGTCTGCTTTCCTGTTGAACAATGTCCTCTTTCACAACAACATCCTTCGCCTGAGCATACTCAGGCCACTCGAGTACTAGGTCCTTGGTAACCAGTCCTTCAATTTGTGAATGCAATACTGGACAAGGTAGCACGCTTTCTAGCCCACTTTTAAGTGAAGTGTATTTTGATACATTCTCATTTCTTTCTTTACGAAGAAATTGCCCTTCCTGTGTAAGGACTGTGTCAGCATCATCGTCCACTACGTCAATTACTTCTTCGTGACCATCAAGGGCAGATGTCTCGGATACTCCACCACATGCTTCGCATTCATCCGCTTCTCCTTCAGATATCTCTTTTATTTCGAGCAACTTTTCAGTTGGCCACACGTTCTCCACTGTGTCTAACTCCTTCGGTAACGTCTCGATTAAGGGGGTTTCAGAAATACATGTATCAGATTCGGGTTCAAACGCCTTGCTGACCGTATCTGTCGATAATACGACCGTATCAAGTGACACCACTTCCACAACACATTCCTCAGCTGCAGTTTCCAGATTCAGTGTATCATTTTCTTCCGGCGCAAATGCTTCTACGATTTCAGCAGTAATTAAATAAGCTTCTGTCGCAGACGGTTTTCCCTCTGCAGTGTAATCAGTGTATTCAACTCCAAGTTCGGCGGATTTCGACATACTTTCACTTTCGTCAGTAGTCCGCTCGACAACGCTTTGCGCAATGGAGGCTTCTATCTCTGCTTGGAGCTCCGCAGGATCAAGTTTCCTTTCATCACATTCATCCTGCAGGGACAAAATTTCATATTTGTCCAGATATTCTCTACTTTTAGACTCCTTTGCTTTCTTATGGATATCGATAATCTCTGCACCAAGCTGACTCTCCTCGCGTATGTCAAGCTCTGGCCCTTGTTCTTTTAAGTGTCCAGCTTCCCCACCAGTTCCTTCCTCTGCAGTACTTTTTTCTACCCTCTTAAGTTTCTTTGTATACGATCCATGAAATTCCTCCTTGGGAGTTATTCCACGTTCAAAGGACAGGTCGTCCTCCCTTTCTTCAACCCCTACTTGCTCCTGCATATGGGTAGTTGGTTTTATTAACCGACATTCATGAGCAACTTCCTCTTTGTTTAAAGCCGCAACATCGCGGATTTCAATTTTCTTTCTCTCTGTGACCATATCCACCTGATTTTCCTCATATGCATCGGGCAGAGTTGGGCCCGTTATAAACATGTTGGTATCTGCAGTTTCCACAGCAAGGTCCTTTTGCTGCCATGTCTCTCCTTTCTCTGTCTCTCTTTTCAGATCCATGTTCTCTTTCTCAGTAATGTCGAAATACAACACACCTTGATGAACCTTTTCAACTTCCTTTCTTTCCATGCTCATTTCACTCAAAGCCCAACTTTCGTTAACATTCGTTGTATCTGTGGCTTCCGCTTCTATCATACTACACCTTCTTGCCTCGACCGCATCAGGTAACTCCGCATATGTGTGTTTTTCTTTAATAAACGTAGCTACTTCTTTGTCTGGGATCTGTGAAGCTGCCTGGAATGTATCGACGGTAGGTTTGTACAATGGTTCTTGTACTTCAAACGTTCTTATATCTTGCTCTGATGGTATTTTACATGTTAAATCATCCTCAATATCTGACAGCTTCAGAGCAGCGTCTTTGGAAAGAAAATTAAATTTCAATTCACTTGTCTCTGAATCCGAATCAGTGGAAGCTGGTTCTGCAAAACGTCCGTACTCAGTGTGAGTCTCTTTTTCCTTAATTATACCCTCTTCCAGCTCATCGTATACAAAAGGCTTTGTATTTCCTGTAAGTGAAGTCTCTTTCGGTGTGTGATCCGTCATGTCCATCGTCAAGGCTAATTGCAAAACGTCAATCTTTTCTTGCTCACCATGACTTCTTTCAGTATGAACTACATCCTCAATATCAGTAACGAATTTCTCTTGCCCAGTCACAGAGCCCGGTCCCGTATCACGTGCAGATACATATGCCGATCTAATCCCGGTTTTGGTTTCATAAACTACGTCACTTATTTCTTTGCATTCCTGTGCAACAACTGTTTCGACTGAGACAGTGAAATGTTCTCCGAAAATTACTTCTTCAGCTTCAAGTTCACAGTGTTCCTCCTCCACTGGTGATCTCTCAGTTTCATACTCGTCACTTTTCTTCATTTCAGTTTCAGTTTCCTCTGCAAGGGCTTTAATTACAGTTGACATCTCTGCCGCTATGATACGTCTTTCACTCAGAGTCATGGGTAAGTTTATATTATCCTCAGTCTCCAGAAGCCCCCCTTCCGCCAAACACGGCTCCTTAAACTCACTGCCAAATTCTGTATGCCATTTCATTTGTGGTAATACTTTGTAAGATTCACTTTCGGTAGTATGAGTTTGAAGCTCTCCGGAAAACTGCCTCACTTCAACTGAAACCTGCATCTCATTGTCTTCCGACATCAACCCATCCTTGAATTCATCGATCGCCTCAATGACAGTACACAACGGACTGTGTTTCTCCATCACATATGCCTCAATACTTTCGCTTTGAACTGTCTGATTTATTCCTTGTTTATCAGTGGAGTCTGTGGTCGCAACTACCCGTTCCAGATCAGAATATTCTGACGTTTCTACATGAACCACACTCTCACCCGATGAAGTAAGGGTCAATTTATCTACTTCTACTTCCGCACTCATCGACTGGGTTCCATCTAGTTCTTGTGTCAGCAGTTCCTTTACTACTATCTCGTCAGAAAATACTCCTACTTCATTCTTACTGTCCTCATCAAAGATGACTACATTAGTAAGGATCTCTTTATCTTCCTTCATGGATTGCTTAGCACGAGTCAGACTACCAGCAGTACCTTCCACCTTCACACCCTCTTTAACCATACAAACTACACTAAAGTCGGTTACAGCATGTAACAAATCACCTGCCGGACACAGAGAAAGGGACTCATCTATTTGTGTTTCAACGGTTGGCGGTCCATCCTGTAACACAACAAAGTTATTTTTCACGGCGTCTTCCTCAGACCCTATGACTGAGACTGTGCCTGCTACTTCTTTATTACAAATTTCTTCTTCCACAGGATGTGTCAAAATAGTCTCAGCCGCATGTGATTGAATTAGAATTTCATCTTCCTTTGACGGGCGTAAATGAATTTCTTTCCCTGCATCGCCTTCATCGACTAGAGTAAATTTTCTTCTTTCGGGTTTCTGGCTAAGAGATGATGTTTTATTTTCCGGGGATGTAAGATCTGGTAATTCTGTTATACTCATTCTCGCAGGTAAGTCGATAATAGCCGTCTTCTCCATTATCTCTCTGTCAACCGCAACTGCATTCGTAACATCAGTAAAAATAACCGCAGCCTCAGGAATGGAATCTGATTCAAGCTCTGCAGGCGATTCTACTTCTGATTCCCGCTCGATAGTTTCATAGACATCACAAACATATGCACCTTTTTCTGTTTGCCCTACAGAGACGGATTCATCCAATGGGCCTTCCGTCCTTTCCCCACAAACTGCATCGCTTCCTCTTATTTCAGAAGTTTCGTCTCCCGTAAATGACGGATCAGCAATTCCAATAACTTTTTCGCCTTTAATATCAGTTACATCCATAGTGTGTTTCATTATTTCAGACATGGAAATTATACTTTCTCCATAGGATGGGATATCTTCGCTTTCAGAGCCAACAGCTCCAACGGTCTGTTCAGCTAAGCTCTTAGTAGGCTCTTCTGTTTGTCTGTCTGGCTCTAATTCTTCTTTCGGCGATTCAGGAATAAAGGACTTTGCCAGAGTTACGGATTCTTTTTCTGATTCCCGCTCGATG
>JGI20166J26741_10563337_pt1 | contig 15687 bp, 13 predicted proteins | sample TergutCu122P5_FD_26741 | JGI IMG/M metagenome (IMG submission 26741)
ACTTTAAATTTTGTTCTGCCTGCTAGTGAAGATAACAATAACCAAATAGACTTGCAAGAAATAATAAAAAATGCCAACAAAACATATTTTATGCTACAAATTTTTTTAAAAATAAAAACATATAAAAGAAACTAAAATTATGACTAAAGAACACAATAATAGACAAAACGTTAACATATGCATCAAAAACTTGGACACTAACTAAGAGAGATAGAAAGCAATTGAACACTTTTGAAAGGAAAGTGTATAGAAGAATTTTAGGCCTAGTATATGAAAATTAAAAAGAAAACTGGAGGATATTAACCAATACAGAAATTTATGTAAATGTTAAAAAACCTACTATAATAGAGACAATAAGTTTAAATAGATTACGTTGGTTTAGGCATGTACAGAGAATGGAAGAAAATAGAATTCCCAAAAGGGTGTTATATATGAATTTGGGAACAAGACTGAGAGGGAGACCAAGAAATAGATGGCAAGATGGGGTGAGAGAGGATGGAAGAATAGTTGGTGGAGAAGGGTGGCAGGAAAAAGTACATAACACAGAGGAATGGAAGAAGCTCCTGAGAAAGGCAAGGAACTGTTGCATTCTGCATATGCCAATAGAATGAATGAATGCTAAACAATTTACTATAGAACAACTCATAAATATTGGTATGATTGTACATTCAACAATCACACTAGGTTTTAGTTAATTCCATACAGAGTCAAAGCCTGAATCTGAGTACAAGTATAACAGACTACAAGTCAGTACATGGAGAAATCTAAAATTTTGAACCCTGGACCAAATCTCTGCACATTACCACCACTTTGTGCCTCCAGATAAAATGTGGAAAAAATGAATGATTATGAATAATGTATTTTTATCAGCATGCTCCTAAAGACAAAACTGAATGTTTATGGTCAGCCACAATGCATTTACATAATGTACTTCAACTTACTTACTTACATTTTTTTTTAAACATTCAGTAACGCTTTCCATAGTGGTACATAGTCTCTACATGTGATGGCATTTTCAGGAAGCTGGCCCTTTTGAAGCTCTACATCAATAGCAATTTGGTGTTTACAGGAATGGATTACTCCTTCATAACATACTTCTACTAACTTCTATTTTTAAATTTGTTAACATTCAGTAACTCTTTCCACAGAGGTACATAGTCTCTGTACGTGATGGCACCTTTAGGAAGCAGGAGCTTTTGAAGCTCTACATCAATAGCAATTTGGTGTTTACAGGAATGGATTACTCCTTGATAACATACTTCTACTTACTTCTATTTTTAAATTTGTTAACATTCAGTAACTCTTTCCACAGAGGTACATAGTCTCTGTACGTGATGGCACCTTTAGGAAGCACGTCCTTTTGAAGCTCTACATCAATAGCAATTTGGTGTTTACAGGAACGGATTACTCCTTGATACACTATAAAAATTAAAATCATTAATAACAATAAATTAAGAATGGAATACATATACATAAATCTGCTTTGACCTCTGTAATTGTCTCAACAAACAATAAATGAATTGCAAATTTACACATTTAAAGTGATTCACAGCATCAAGCAAGAATTACAATCAAAACTGTTTGACAAAGAAAGCTAACCCTGTCCACTTATGAAGAGAAGAATGGGTACAGCTCCCAAACTATACATAGGATTTAAGAGCATTATTTTTTTGTCACAGGGTTACTGCAAGGTACACATCCATGATACACTCAGAAGTTCATTAATAAAAATTTTATCAGTACCTCCTTACCAATATTTGACAGGAAATCATCAAGGAGTGTTCCACCACTTTCTGCAAGATTGCACATAGCAACTGTAATGGCACGAATCAGGAGCCAGTGGAAAGGTTTGGGCAACTTAGTCAAGTTCTCAATGAGCAACACAGTGAGGCGCTGCAAAACTGCCAACTCTTCACCATTCACAGTCTCCAACTGGCCCATTATACTAGACAAAGATTCAATATACTCTGGAAGATTCTGGAGTTCATCATCACTTAAATCCTCTTCCCTGAAATAATGCAAATGAGACGTCAGTAACTGCAAAATCACTTAATAAAGAGGTTTCCATGGCAGTTAGCACAGTTTGATCATTACACTATCGACTGGTTTTAAAGGCAGGGAGTATGTCTTGTACAAGGACCCGTAAAAGAACCTGTTGTTTATTTATTTATTTTTGTAACTGCAGAATTTGCTCAAACAACAGACCTGTATTAAAATTCTCCTGATGTACCCTTCTCACTCCTTCTCAACATCCATTCCACAAGCCAAGAAAAATTTTAAGCACTCCACACACACAACAGTATTTCATTAAATTCTTGGCACCACATTACTGTTCAAATTCAGAATGATGTATTAAACACTATTCACATTATGTCAAGGATGATACATAGCTCAGTCTGTATAGTGACCAGGTTATGGAATGGACAGTCCAGGGTCCAAATCCCATCAGAGGCAAGGTATTTTATCTCTTCACTAAAACATCCAGACTGGCTCTGGGGCCCACTCTGCCCACCTATTAAACAGGTACTGGTAGCCCTTTCCACATGGACAGAGAAGCCAGGGTGTTTGGCTCACCACTCACCCCCAACTAATGCTAAAGTAAAGAATGAGTACAGCTCTACCTCTAGTCCCCCTGTATGCCTTCATGCCATGTATATTCTTACCTTCTCACATCACTGTAAGCTTAAATGAGGTATTCCAGATGTCCCATCAGTTTAAACCACATAAGACTATGATTTCATACTTAGCAGTACTTAATTTTTAAAGAAAGTCACTTCCACACATATTCAGTGCTGCAAGCTTCTTTCCATAAGTCTAAGGCCTTCCAGGGAACAGTTATATAATGAAAAAAAAAAACATCTCAAAGAGGTACACCCAAAGCTACAATGTTTCAAGTAACATTTAAAAAACATGGCCTCTAGTGAAAATTTAGTTTTCATTTCAGAGACTGAGTTCACTTGTCTCTGAGTGGCACTTAGTAATGGAATCGAAACAGACAATCAGTTATTATCAAGTTATAAATGAATATATAATTATATTACACTAAATTACAACAAATATATCTTGACACTAATTTTTGTGATATATGAAATGAATACATGTACAGTATCAACAGTGTGCATATGTACTGATGTCAGCACTCAGCTTGCAGTCTGTTACCAGTACCTGCAATTCTGTGTCAATTTTCTTTTTATGCAATATCACATCAAATCCTAATCGAAGAGTATGATTCAAAGTCTACTCTAAGCTGAGATAGTATGCATAAAGTGCATTTGCTGGTCATTAATACACGTACTGCACCTAATTAATGCATGGAATATGGAACCTATCAGAGACAATATATTTGGCACAGTTACTAGGACACAGGCTGGGAAACCAAAAAATTGTGGTTCAATTCCTGGAAGAGACAAGAGATTGCATAAGTGTCTAGAACAGCCCTGGGGTCCAGCCAACCTCCTATTCAATGGAGAACAGGGGCACTTTCCCCATGGACAAAGTGGCTAGGGCATAAAGCTGACCACTCACCTCGATCCAATGCCAAGTAAAAAATGAGTGAAGCTACCTCCACTCTCCCACATACCTTAAAGACATGCTCAAGGACAACTTTAGCTTCACCTATGCACACTACAGATGGTGAGAAACTTTACCTTTACCTAGGCCAATACAGTACACATAGCAAGGCTAAGCTCATCATCTATCTATAAGCATAACACAAAATTATAAGTTGCACCAATGGGACTGTAAACAAGGTGGCAGGAAAGAAATACAATACAAAACCATTTGTTATGGACTGGAGAAGAATGTAAAGAATTTTCTCCAAAAGCACATGTTCCAGACAGTACATCTGATGACAAGAACTGCAAAAATATTTGCTATAAATTTATGAGATGGATACAAAAATCTTTCAATATAAGTGGTTATGGCTTACTATACCATTAACTCAATTTCATAGACATACATCTCCAGATCTTCTCATTGAATATTAAATCCATTATTATATTCCTCATTTTAGTGTAAAACTGTTTGTCTTCCTTAACAGCATTAAGAGCACGTAAAAATGAACCCAGCTTTTGTACAACACTGAATTAGGTCATATGCAAAATCAATATTTCAAGAACCTATCATGTTATGCAACATCATGTAAGAAGTTACTAAACACTTACTTGAAGTATATTTGTTCTGCACGTTGTTTCACTGAAGTGAACATGTGTACTACATCCTGTGATCCTTTATATCTACGGCATACAGCAGCAAACAGGCCAAAAGCTTTGATAGCAAGTTTTGCATCAGTGGACCTTGTACCCTTGTTAAACTTGTCATTGAAGAAACCAATGAAGTACTAAAATGAAATACAAGAATATACTTCGTAAGGAAGTGTAAAAATGTGTTCTCCATTACAAAACAATTTTTACACTCAGCAGCATTAACAGAAATTAACATTTCCAAACCATAAATGAATTCACCCACTTAAAACGAAAGTGCATGTTGCAGTTGTTCAATATGGATAAAGGTACTAATATAAAAAGGCATATTCCAAATTTCTGAAACTTGCCACTAGGAACAAGAAGAGACAGTGGCACAGCTTTCTGCCATTATGTGCTGTAGTACTGCTATCTTTGGCACCAGTCTGGTGAGTTTTGCAGCCATAACTCCATGTTGCTTCCTAATGGGTGTTTATTGTTATGCATATAAAATGCAATCTGTGATTTTACAATAGACAATTTGGAAAGACAATGCATTTGCAGTAAGCTTTGCTCAAATGTGGAAATCCTGCTTCTGAAATGCATAGAATCCTCAAAACAGCTTGTGATGACAATGCCATAGAGAAACACAGACTTCTGATTGACTTTTTCAATTCAAATGTAGGGAAACTGTGGTTAAAGCTTGTGAACATTCAAGCTATCCCTACACAGTTTACTTTGAGTGCAAGAGCATCAAAAATTTGTTCCTCCAGGCCAAATGGATAAACAGCATTACTACTGGGAGGTTCTGCAATATCTGAGGGAGCAACTCCACCAAGAACGGCTGGAACAGTGGCAGAGCCACAACTGATTCATAAACTACAACGCACCAGCACATTCCATCAGTGCAGGAATTTTTGCCCACTAAACACACAGCTGTGGTCTCCCACTCTCCTTAATCACCTGATCTGGCCCCTTGTGACTTTTTGTTTCTGAGAATGAAATCACAGGTATGATGGAACTGTTTCCATGATGTCCCTAAAATTCAGGAACATCTGCTGAACATGCTACATATGATTTCAGAAAGTCAGTTCCAGCAGTGATGCTACATTTGTGGTACATGAGTTCACTTGTCTTTTCTGTGTCATGTATACAGAAGTATTATAAATCACAAATGAAATAAAAATGAAATTAATCTAAAAACCTGATAATTGTTATAGCCATTATGTAATGGTTTTTGAAGTTCATTACTAGATTTTACTTCCTTATATGCAGATACTAACCGAAAATACACTACCCCCCGTTTCTGGAGTCTCGTCTTTAAGAATTGATGCTATGTGAGTGTAGAAAGCATCAAGAGCTTGAACACCAGCTTTGTGATCTCTCCCAGCTGAGTTAACCCATTCCAAAAGAAACTCATGCCAAAATTTGTACTTATTATACAAAAATTTGGCCAGCTGCCCTCCATGTGCTTGAATCAGCCCCAAGGCATCTGTAACATTACAAACCACTAATCATTTAAGATATTTCTAAACAGTGTGAGATGTGAGGTGTTCACAATAGTGTTAACTAAAGTCTGAATCTTGTGTGATATAACAATGTGTTGTTGGGTGTGTAGTTCCCAATATCTCATTCGACTGTTAGTGCCTTTGGGGTCAGACTTGGAATGCTGCGAACTACACACCCAACAGTAGAGCATCACATTCCAGAAGACTCGAACCTTAACTCTAAGCACCACAGTTTTGTAAAAACATCTAATTACAACAAAGGTAATGCATGTTTCACTTTGTAACACATGTCCAATATGCAACAAGCAATAAGACACTATTTTCTTAACAAATATATGACAATAAGAGTCAGTCAGTTGAGTGAAAATTTGTAACTGGTCAGAAACCAGACCCTACTATGAACATCTATAAAAACTGAGCAACAGGCAGCATATTGTGTCCACTACCACTAACGTCTTCAGGCATACTGCAAGTAAAGTCACGTTTCAGGAAAAACCAGAATATATGGCATCTCATGCCACAAGATGGTATTTTTCATTGTTATTGCCATGAGAAACTAAAATCACACAAACAAAAGTTACTGTCATATTTTGGATTTTGTCTCCCTCCTCTGACATTACAGATATCAGGCAGTCTAAAAGCGAAACCTGAAGCACAAATAACAGCAGTTATCAATTTAAAATCCCAGCATCTCTCTATTCTTGGAGAGGTTTGTTGCCCAGAAATAGAATTCTCCTACATACACTGTACTACAGAGATCCACATATCCCTTTAACAAAGGTGCTTGATTCTGAACAGGTCTGTGAGACAGGGATTTTACTGCAAGCAAAATACAACAACACAGAATGTCAATTATTTTGTCATTACTGTCTAGGATTATTTTTAACCCTACTTAGAAGAAAATCAGTACGCCTACAACTTAATTATCGTGTCATCAACAGCAATCTTGTTAAACTATATGGAGAATTATCAAGGAAACATTTTTTCATATGCTGTGCTTAAAATGCACATCTGAGAATTCACAATATTGTTTGTGATGGTATTTGTAAGACATAATTTACAGTCATGACTTTCATAACAGTTTTCAAACAGATCCAAAGGGACATTCTGCACATGACACACACACACACACACACACACACATCAAGATTCTTTTCTTTTTCAATATAGTGACAGTAGGAATTACGTTTGGACCCTAATATAAGCAAAAAACATAGATGACCCAATAAAATTCCAAAGTCACACCAATAAAAATGCTTAACAGGTTCCAGATTTCTCTACTGGTACTATCATCAACGTTTAGTGGCTGAAGAGGAAAACATTTGCCACTAAATATAACTCTTATGGGACCAAAAGGGACAACACAGTCCCACTCAGGTGCAGAAATGGGCAATTACAATGAAAATAACTCTGGCCATCATTGGCTATGTTGGGATTTAAAGGCTAGCCAATAAAGGTTAATTAACATGTATAAACAAATTACATCAATAAATACCCCCTCACTTTGCGTAACAATCCTCACTGCAAGTGTAACCAAACTTTACAGTCCGCCTGCTTGTCACATGATTATAGCTGAAATATACAAAACAGCAGATCCTATGCTAGCATTTCATCCTCTCTGACTGCAGGACACTGCTCTGCACATAAACAATTTCATGACTTTTGTGACATCAGCCCACACTCACTGACAAAATGCTAGAGACTTTATAAAAATAACCATTCTATACATACACCTTGGTGCAACATGCATTTCTTTACGCTTCTTGGCCACTGCAGTCATGTAGCCATAGATCCTCTGGCCAACATCTTCTTGAGGATCTAATGGAAATACATACAGGAACTCTGTCAGTCCACTCAGACACCCAGCAATTATTTGATATTTGACAGCAGTTGCAACAGATGTCTGCAAGTACAGAAAGAAAGGCATGTGTGAAACTCAGAAACCTTTCCAATTTTATTTAAAGTGTTACTAAAATCACATTAAATAGTCAGTTTTAATGGCTGGCAATCTACACCTACAAAATCTAATTTCATTACTACAGCATATCTTGCTAATTAATCACTGCCCTCAGTAGAGCAGCAGTGGTGTCAGCTTTACTGCAAACAAAGCCTGAATCTGCCATGAATTTAGAGTCCATACTACCACTGCAGTTCAACTTGACATATTTCATAGAATAGCCTCAAAAAGCTAAGCTCAGCTAAGCTTTCAGGCAACCCTTGCACCTTCTGAAAATTTTTCTTGAAAAATAACAGAGGTCATTGTAAAACACTGGCAGTTTCTCCTTTAATACCGTCTTTCAGTTCTTAAAAAATAACAACTGTCCTACATTTTATCTTATTCTGTCAATTCCCTGAATAATGGTGCACGGATTAATTTCACACAATGGTCCAAACTTGTATCTTCAAAAAACGTGCAACCCATTATTTTACAAGAATTCACCACACTTTAAGGTAATATAAAGGAAAGTTCGTAAAATTGACAGCAATTTTCATAACACCAACGCATGTTAATCTGTTTACATTCCTACTTAATGTGAACCACACATCAATCAAGAATAATACTAGTTTTTGTATATTATTTTTATCCAGCACTGAATACATGATATGATATGTTTCTACTCTCCTGCACATTCTCCTTTTATACCACACAGCTGATGCATAATTATTTTTTTACAAAACCCTCCATGACTTTTATTACCTATGTCACATACTTGGGAAAATTACTGCAAATGTGAACATATCCTGCTCAAAAGAAAACATTTTTCCCATGCAATAACATGCCCTACATGCAAGCCATCATACAAATGAGTTTGACAGACAATTTGCCGCATAATTAAAATCACATAACACAGCCAACTAACCCAGCAGCCCACAGCCCGTTCATATCCAGGTATGGTAAGACAATGCAGATATGCTCTGAAGTACTTCATATGTATTTTTTCAGAAGATGTGAGATCACTTTGACACAAAACAAACATGTAACTAAGAATATATTAATTTACCTGCTCTTTCAGCTGATCGAGATATATTCTGAGAAGAAAGTTCGTTTCCTCCAGTTTTAAGTTCTCTGGATATTTATGTACAATTATACCCAGTATATGAAGATGTTTCTGTATGACTGAAACAATAAATTTCAAAGTACTGTAGTGCTTTTATAATTACACTACTAGTTCTGCCATACTACCTCTACTGTATTTAAAGATTTTCAAAGCGATCCCCTGTGATTATGTAATAAACATAACAGAGAGTCACCAATAATATCAACTCTTATCTATGACAGCCTTATCTAGTTATACAGGGACATTAATATATCTGACAGCTGTTAATAGTGACTTCCAGCAGCTCCCGTAACTTATAGAACTTCAATGTGCAATAAAACAATGCATTTGTTTGGCATGACATGTGTCTTGTGAATCCAATGAAAACATTTCACAAAACTCTCGGCACATGATGAATGATGTGTTTGTTACGCAAACAATGCAAGCCAAATTATAACATTTCCAGTGTATTCTTTAAATATGGCAAGTAAAAACTTAATACTAACTGTAATATATTGAACTAAAACATGTAATACCTGAAACATGACGAACAGTGATAGTTTGAGCACTGTGCTGCCCACCATCACACAAAACACTTTGAGTCAAGCAGTAATGTGAGTTGTAAGACAAAATAATGTCCCTGTATAATGAATTACAGTTATGTATCAGCAGTATTCAAATCCTAGTACAAATCCACATTTGGAGGGAGAGGAGAGGATTAACATGTTAAAGCCTTTACTCTCTCCCCATGGAGTGTATTTTTCTGACCAAATGTTAAGTTTGAAAAGAAAAGATTGGTTAGTCATAAGCACAGCATTAGTATCAATCAGTTAATTTATGACTGCACAATCTGACATATTTTTATTACTTGAAAATTCAAATCCTTCCCTACCACCCCTTCTCTACCAAACAAAATCATCAATATGCTGACTGCCTGCCTGCTTGCCTGTCAATCGGTCAGGAAGTCAGTTTTCTGGTTTTTAGTACCCATAGTTGCTGGTCTAATGCATCATCTGATGCTAAATTCCTCTGCTTCCTAACCCTCTCCACTTCCTTTTCCCACTCTACTTCAGGTCATTCTCATCACTGTCTTCCTCCCTGTGATCAAGTCATTATTTGCTTAGGCCATCCTCCATGTGTACTATGTGTCCATACTATTTCAACATATTTCTTTCCATTACTTCCACAATTGTCTGTGTTAGCCCAATTTTTATCCGATTACTTCATTTCTTTCTTTTAGTGGTCTGCAGTTCCTTGCAGCTCTTCTCCAAAAATCCATTTCTGTTCCAACAGTTCCTTCTATAACTTGTAAGCTCCATGTCTGACATTCTTCTATTAATTTTTTGTCATATATTCTGCATCATCTTTATCTTGTGATACAAAACCTGGTCATCTGCAAAAAGATAAGCTCTATTGTTTCACTCCCTGTTGGTAGTCCCATAATTTGCCCTTCTTGTTCCTCTTATACAGTACACTTTCTAAGTAAACCTTTAATGAGGATGGCGATAATCCACATCCCTGTTTTAACCCTTTATTTGTTCTAAAGCCTGCTGATTTCATGTTTCCAATTTTCACTTGTGCCTCATTCTTGGCATACTTTTTTTAATCAATACTAACATTTCCTGTGGAATTCCCAATTTTTTAATCACAGGGCATAATAGTTTCCTTGGTATCATGTTGTATACCTTTTCTAAATCCACAAAAACCATTACGAGTTTCTTTACTCTTTTCTCTTTGTTCTGTTATTAATTGCTAGAGACAGAATATATTATCTGAACAAGATTTCCCTGCTGTAAATTCCACTTGTTCCTCTGATACTTTGCTTTCATCATATTCTCAGTTTTGTTTTTATTAATCTGATAAATACTCTTCCAACAGAATTTATAACACTGTTATAACTATTACAATCCTTGTTATCCCCTTTTTTGTATTTAGGGCATATGTATGCAGAATTTCATTCTTGTGGCATATCTTCTCCTGAGAATATTTCATTAAACATGTCTGTCAGGAAGGAAATTACATTTTTCCCTCCATATCTGAGTAGTTCTATTGGTATACCTCCTGGCCCTGGAGTTTTATTGTTTTTTGAAAATTTTAAGGCTCTTGCAACCTCTTTGTCTGGTACTACCACCTGGTTCCTCTCCGCTACATTTTGTATTGGGTCCAATTCTATATACTCTTCTTGCTTTTTCCTGTATCAGCTTTCCTCGTTTCTACTTTTACTTTTGTCTTTCGTGTGTCACATTCATTTCTATTTTCCGATGACTTAGTGGCCATACTCCTTAGGAACAGCTTTACCTTTTCACTTACTACTGTCTCCAAATCTGCATGTATATACAATTGTTTTCTGTTATTTCCTCCTTACCTCAATTTCTTCTCCTAATACCACTCTTGCTGTTTTATGTAATTTTCCCTTAAATATATCAGCTTTCTTCCATGCATCCTCCACACATTTTAATATACTTCTGTGCCCTTGTTTTATATAACTGTTTCATACTTCCATAATGAAATAAATGTAGTTTATATTTAGAAATTCTGATTTTAATTCCCTTATCCAGCTCACTTTTACCTTCCTTACCTCTCTTATGCACAGGGCATATGATTTTTGCTTTCACCATACAATGATGTTCCACATTCTGGTCCTCTGTATGCTCCAATATCTTACATAATACATCTCCTCTTTTGCTTCCTTAATAGCAGTTTCAACATAGATTTGAGTTTTCTAGTATGCTATTCCCATTACATGAATTAATTTATGTTTAAAAAAAATTGTTCACAACAGTGAAGTCCTCTTTAATGCACAATTCTACTATTCTATCCCCATTATAATTTTGCTCACCTTCCCCATAATGTCCACCTCGCCTATCACTTGTTTTGCTTTTCACTTTACCAGTTAAATCACCTACTATTATGAGTTCTTGTTCCGATGTAATTTTCCTTATTTCTTGTATGTGGTAATAAAAGTCATCCTTTTCTCCATCTTTAGCATCCTCATTTGGATCATGCTATAACGACAACTTCCATATTGTATACCTTTATAATCATCTTCAGGATTCTTTTGTTTATTTCTTCCACCATTATAATATTTTTCTTCTATTTGCTCTTTATTGCAATGATGGTGCCCCTTTTTGCTGTCTTGTCTTTCCCAACGGCACTCCATATGTGAATAAATTTACCTTGTAATTCACTTTCTGTACTTTTTTCTAAATTGCCATGAGCACAGTACCACTTCATTCCACTTCTTTAAAAACTTCATCATATTTAGTTGTTAATCCCTAAATGCTCCTTCTACTTATATGCAGAATCCTTTTTCAAACTCACTTTCAATTCTAGTTGTTCCTACTTCGTGTTTACTTTTGACTGAGGTACATAGCAACTCTTCTGTTTTACTGGATGGGTTGCCAGGCCATCGCAAACTCCTGATAACCTGCAGCGCCAGTGGCCTACTTCTTAGTCTGGCTTCTCCACTTCGACCTCTCTGCTATGAGAGGCCCTGCTAGTAGCTATGCTACCGCTGGCACAGCACTCAGGATCATTTGAAGCACACAAGCCCTTTTGCCACAACAAGGTGAGCAATCCAATGACAGGTGTGAATTACATTCAAAATTAAAATCCTGATGAGGTTTCACGTGCTCCGAATGCTGTTATTTCCTAATCGACAGACTGGAAAAAGTGGCCCAATAACCTAGTCTCTGAGAAGTCCACATCTTACACCAGTACACTATTTCAATTGGGCATACAATAAAAAAACTGTTTGCATTTAAAAAATCCAAGGTCACTTCCAAAAGATAGACTTTACTCTGCTGTGGTGACAATCACTCCGCACATGCTTCATTTTACCTGGGAAGAAACTAAACACTACTTTGATGGCAAGCTGGGCCACAAACATTGCTCACACTGAGAATTAATTAGGATGTCAAAAAACTTTGAGTTTCTCCAAGTTATATACAAAAAGAAGACTTTGGTTTCTTCATATTCCCTGACTTAACTGTGTCTTGGAATGTTTGGGGTTCTTTTCCAATGACCGTATCTACATAACTCACTTCATGCATCTGTGTTACAACATTTGTTTCTGGCATCAAATACTACAAACAATGTGCCAGCACCTGACTATATGCTCCAGGTACTGTCATGTACAATTTGTATGGGCAGCCCAACAAAATTACATGCATAATAGACTGAATATCATGGTAATTACTACTACAAAATGTATGCAATTAAACAGTCTCATGCTGCACCTGTAATTTGTAATGCATCAATAACAATTTGTATGGCAGCATTAGCCACTTGTTTCTGGAGATATCTGCCAAAACAACACAGTTTGTTTTAGTTTTGTGAAGTCATTTTACCTTTAGCTGGCATTGCCTTGCTTCTGTTACTCTTGAATGGATCAATCAATTTGGTGAAGAGTTCATTTACATTCAAATTGTCATTCCATGGACCATTCTCTAGGATAGACTGGATGACATCAAAAGCTTTATCTTTTTCCTCTGCCTTTTTGTTCAGTAATACACAAGTCTTGCATAAATCCTATTGTAACAAAACCAAAGAAATGACTATCTGTTTGATGAACATCTGATCACACACCACAGGAATGCAGTTGGTACCTCTGTTTCACAGCTCAAGATGTCCCTAGGCTGAGTGACAACTAGTCTAAGGGTTTTATGCTTTCTCTCAATCCTGACAAGAAAATTCCAGAACAGTACTTTAAAATGGGCCATGAATGCTACCTCTCACTACATTCAAAAACATCCTGACATTCCCAATGAAAGCTACAACCAATAGTGGCATTCAATGTGACAGCATGAATGTAACACACGGGTGAAGAATCAATGGTGCCATGCTATCATAGCTGCTATAGTGACTACACATGGGTTTGAATCCTTCTGGGGCAAGTGATTTATCTCTTCTCCAAAGTGTCCAGATCTGCTCTGGGGGCGAAGTTCTTTCACAGCGTCAAAACAACCAGGGCATCTAGTGCTGAGGTTAAAAAAGAGTGGAGCTATACCTCCACTCTACCAAATATGCCTTTAAAGCATGTATAACTACAACTTTTTATGAAGGATCAATAATGAATACTCACTCATTACTGCAACTAGAACACAGTGTACCTGGTAGCCATAAGGTCAATTATGAAGCCCAGGGTTTTAGTCCCAGCTTGTTCAACCTATCTTGCAGATTCTATTACTCAAACTTGCTAGAAGTAAATTTCAGTTTATAGAAGGTAACACTGAACCACATAAATAATTCTTATTATTTAAACTAAGGAGTACCAGAGAAATTTCTGCATCCCTAAATGGATGAAAGTTTGCCTTAACTCCAACACTTTAATTTCCAATTGATGCACACGATGTTAAAAAATGCAGAGTTATTAAAACATTTTAAAATAAGTAAAACTGCTCCAACATGTTTCAGTTTACAAGGAAACCATCATCAGGGAGCCACAGTCAGTACTTAGATAAAATTACACACTTGGTTAAAAGTGGATACGTAGAGCTCGTACAAGACGTTGTCAGTGTTATGGCTGCATATTGTGACTGTAATGAAATGATATGTATGGAGTATGTAAATAAGAAAAATGGAAACTATTAAAAACATTTGGACAAATGTGATATGAAATAGGACTTACCCTGTGAGGCGTGTGTACCGTGCACTGTGTGAGGGTATACTTTATTAAAAAAAAAGTGTACTAGGTCACGTGGTATGGACGCCAGCTCAAATAGTGGATTAGTGTCATTGGCCTGTTGCTTGGCGATCAATATGTTGTGCCTGTGATGCAAGTGTATGAATAATGGCTCCCAACAATCCATTCTGCTGCCTTGAGAACAAGGTTTCAATAATTTCAGCATCTCCCCAGCCGGGCCAAATTCATGCACAACATATTGATCGCCGAGCAACAGGCCAATGACACTAATCCACTATTCAAGCTGGCGTCCATACCACGTGACCTAGTACACTTTTTTTAATAAAGTATACCCTCACACAGTGCACGGTACACACACCTCACAGGGTAAGTCCTATTTCATATCACATTTGTCCAAATGTTTTTAATAGTTTGCATTTTTCTTGTTCACATACTCCATACATATCATTTCATTACAGTCACAATATGCAGCCATAACAATGACGTCTTCTACGAGCTCTACGTATCCACTTTTAACCAAGTGTGTAATTTTATCTAAGTACTGACTGTGGCTCCCTGATGATCGTTTCCTTGTAAACCGAAACATGTTAGAGCAGTTTTACTTATTTTAAAATGTTTTAATAACTCTACGTTTTTTAATGTTGTGTGCATCAGCTGGAAATTAAAGTGTTGGATATTGTTGATGCACGGTGTAACCATGAAGTTTGCCTTAACTGTTGAACACAGGTAACGAGAGTCTACAAAATGGTAGTGTGATCACTCTGCAAGTGGACTGCATGAATGTCACTCTGTGGTATCTTCAGCAATACTAATCATTCTGTAAACATCGCTCACATTATCAACATGGTGATGGCCATATCGGTTAATAGATATAGTTAATATTACTCCTTACTGTGATATACATATGGTGAATATTTCAAGGCTGCACTGATATATCTCTGGTGCAAAAGAACATTTTAATTTCATTTTCAGTATAGAGTGATCTATTCAATAAGCAGTGGAAGATACAGTGTTGTCACCCAAGTTTCACCTAAGTAAATCATGCATATATGCCAAGTCCAAAGATTCCCCTTCTACCCTGAGCCAAGCAAACTTCATTAACAATGCCCAGGACAATACATCCACACCAGCTGAACCTCTAGAGCAGTATATATGTCATGGCTGGTGGCAACAGTAACAAAATATTAGAGTTATTTCAAAACCTTCTAAGTAACATCACTACTTGATTTTTGTTTGACCGTGCATCATCAATTAGGTAAAGTAATACAGATGAACCAACTAGATGCAACAATGATTTATTGATCTATAAGATCAGC
>JGI20166J26741_10564448_pt1 | contig 15669 bp, 13 predicted proteins | sample TergutCu122P5_FD_26741 | JGI IMG/M metagenome (IMG submission 26741)
CGGAGCGCCCGAACAGAAGCCCGACGGCGGCGCCGACCGCGAGCCCACCGATCACTGCGACGATGATCCATGCAATCATGGGATCAAGTCTGACACCCGGCTCCGACAGTTTTCGGCAGGCCGTCCGCTGGTCGTGGCAGACTTGGCCCCATGACCCTGATCGAGAACTTCACCCGATTCATCGAGGCGTCACCGTCGTCGTTCCATGCCGCGGCCGAGATCGCGCGTCGCCTGACCGGGGCCGGGTTCAAGGAGCAGCGCGAGGCCGACGCCTGGGACGCGACGCCGGGCGGTCATTTCATCGTCCGTGACGGCGCCGTCGTGGCGTACGTCCTGCCCTCTGCCGTCGGCGAGACGACCGTGGGCCGCATCGTCGGTGCCCACACGGACTCGCCGGGTTTCAAGCTGAAGCCGCACCCCGCGCACGTGAGCGCCGGCTGGGCGCAGGCCGGCATGGAGGTCTACGGCGCCCCGCTCTTGAACTCGTGGCTCGACCGCGAGTTCGGCCTGGCCGGGCGCGTCATCACACGGGACGGGGCCTGCCATCTGGTGTCCACACCCGCCTGGCTGCGCGTCCCGCAGTTGGCGCCGCACCTCGACCAGGCGATCGACGAGTCGCTGCGACTCGACCCGCAGACCCACCTGATGCCCGTCGTCGGCCTGGGAGGCATCGACGTGATGGCGGGCGTGGCAGGGCAGATCGGCTGCGGTGAGAACGACATCGCCGGTCACGACCTGTTCGCCGCCACCACGGAGGCGCCCGCTGTCATCGGCCTGCGCGGCGACCTGTTCGCGTCCCGTCGCTTGGACAACCTCACGAGCGTCTTCGCCGGGCTGACCGCGCTCCTCGGCGCGAAATCCCATGCCGGGCTGTCCGTTCTGGCCTGCTTCGACCACGAGGAGGTCGGCTCGTCCAGCCGCTCGGGGGCCTGCGGCCCGCTGCTCGAGGACGTGCTGACGCGCATCTGCGCCGGGTACGGACTGGGCGACGACGACCGGTCGCGCCTGTTCGCGCGATCGTGGGTCATCTCGGCGGACGCCGGGCACTCCGTCAACCCGAACTACCCGAACAAGGCGGATCCGGACGAGCGTCCCATCATCAATGCCGGCCCGATGGTCAAGGTGAACGCCAGGCAGCGCTACGCGTCGGACGCGAACGGCGAGGCGCTGTGGGCGCGGCTCAGCGACGCGGCCAGGGCGCCGCATCAGACGTTCGTGTCGAACAACGCCGTGCCGTGCGGCACGACGATCGGCCCGCTGACGTCGGTGCGGCTCGGCATCAGGACGGTGGACGTCGGCGTGCCATTGCTGTCCATGCATTCCGCGCGTGAGATGTGCGGCGTGGACGACATCGGGCATCTGGCGTCGTGCCTCGGCCAGTTCTTCGCGGACGATTCGCTGTGATCCCATGGCCCGTCCGACTGGTGGGACAATGGTGGCATGAGCCGTCGAGAGAAGGATCTGCTCGGGGTGCGTGACGTGCCGGACGACGTGTATTGGGGCATCCACACGCTGCGGGCCGTCGAGAACTACCGCATCTCCGGGACGACAGTCAACGACTTGCCAGACCTTGTGCGATCGATCGTCCTGGTCAAGAAGGCCTGTGCCATGGCCAATCGTGACCTCGGGGCCCTGTCGCCGCGCAAGGCGGCGGCCATCATCTGGGCATGCGATCAAATCCTTGAGCACGGTCGCTGCAAGGACCAGTTCCCCATCGACCAATTCCAGGGCGGCGCCGGGACGTCCCTGAACATGAACGCCAACGAGGTGATCGCGAATCTGGCGCTCGAAAAGCTGGGCAAGCCCAAGGGCAGCTACCGGACGATCAATCCAAACGACGACGTGAACATGTCGCAATCGACCAACGACGTGTATCCGACGGCGGTGCGGCTGGCGGTCTATCGCGGGCTCGAGCGGCTGTCGCGCGACCACATCAGGCTGCTGCAGGAGGCTTTCGAGACGAAGTCACACGAATTCGCCGACGTCATCAAGCTCGGACGCACCGAATTGCAGGACGCGGTGCCGATGACGCTCGGAGCCGAATTCGCGGCGTTTTCCGTGCTGATGGCCGAGGAGCGCCGGCACATCGAGACGATGGCCAAGCTACTGCTGGAGGTGAATGTCGGCGCCACGGCCATCGGCACCGGCGTCAACACGCCGCCCGGCTATTCGGAAAGCGCGATCGCCCGGCTGGCCGAGGTGGCCGGATTGCCTGTCGTGCTGGCACCGAATCTGATCGAGGCGACGTCCGATTGCGGCGCCTATGTATCGGCGCACGCGGCGCTGAAACGCGTCGCCATCAAGCTGTCCAAGATATGCAACGACCTGCGGCTGCTGTCGTCCGGACCGCGGGCGGGTTTGGCCGAAATCCGTTTGCCGGAGCGGGCGGCCGGGTCTTCTATGATGCCGGCCAAGATCAATCCGATCATTCCCGAGGTCGTCAACCAGGTTTGCTTCAAGGTGTTGGGCAACGACCATGTCGTGGCACTGGCCGCCGAGGCCGGCCAATTGCAATTGAACGCGTTCGAGCCGGTGATCGTCGAAGCGACGTTCGAATCCATCGGCCTGCTGACGAATGCCCTCGACACGTTGCGTGAGAAATGCGTGGCCGGTATCGAGGCCAACGCCAACCGGTGCCGCGAGTTCGTCGATGATTCCATCAGCCTTGTGACCTTTCTGAACCCGCTGTTGGGCCACGCCGTCTGCGACGACATCGGGCGCGAGGCCACCGAGACCGGTCTCAGCGTCCGCGAGGTCGTCCTCAAGCGGGGCCTCTTGACGCCGGCCCAACTCGGCGAGGCGCTGTCCGTCGACCACCTGATCACGCCGGCAGCCAGCCGGTAAGCTGGGGGCATGGCACTGACAATCGGCATCGTCGGGCTGCCCAACGCCGGCAAGTCGACGCTATTCAACGCGCTGACGAGGGCGAGCGTGCTGGCGGCCAACTATCCGTTCGCGACGATCGAGCCGAACGTCGGTGTCGTCGGCGTGCCGGACGCCAGGCTTCAGGTGCTGTCCGACATGCTCGCCTCGGCACGGATCGTGCCGGCCACGGTCAGCTTCGTCGACATCGCCGGCATCGTCCGGGGCGCGTCGCGGGGCGAGGGAATGGGCAACGCGTTTCTCGGCAACATCCGCGAGGCGGACGCGATCTGTCAGGTGACGCGCGTGTTTCAGGACGCCGACGTCAGCCACGTGGACGGACAGGTCGATCCGGCGTCGGACATCGATGTCGTCACGGCCGAATTGGCCTTGGCCGATCTGCAGACGATCGAAAAGGCCCTGCCGCGCCTGCAGAAGGAGGCCGGCCTGAAAAAGGAAATGCGTCCGAAGGTGGATGCCATCCTGGCCGCCCAGGACGTGCTGCAGAAAGGCCAGACGGTGTTCGCCGCCGGCCTCGACCCGGAGCCCCTGCGCGACCTGTGGCTGCTGACGGCCAAGCCTTTCATCTACGTGTTCAATTGCGGGCAGGACGATCTGACCGATGACGCCACACTTGCCAGGTTGCGGGCATCGGTGGCGCCGGCCGAGGCGGTGTTCATCGATGCCAAGTTCGAGGCCGAGCTCGGTGAGATCAGCGAGGACGAGGCCGCCGAATTCCTGCGTGAGATGGGCGTGACCGAATCCGGCCTCGACAAGCTGGCGCGCGTGGGTTACGCGACGCTGGGGCTGCAAAGCTTCCTGACCGCCGGGCCGAAGGAGACAAGGGCCTGGACGATTCACAAGGGATGGACGGCGCCGCAGGCGGCGGGCGTCATTCACACGGACTTCCAGAAGGGCTTCATAAAGGCCGAGGTCGTGGCCTACGACGACCTCGTCTCGCTCGGCGGCATGGCCCAGGCCAAGGCGGCTGGCCGCGTGCGCATGGAGGGCAAGGAATACGTCGTGCAGGACGGCGACGTCGTCGAGTTCCATTTCAATGTGTGAGGGCCCGATGACGAGCCTCCGCAGGCGGGCGCCGGCGACGTGCCTCGACCGGTGGCGTTCAGCAAGTAGCAGTTGATCGACGACGGATCGTCGCCGGATGCCGATATCGATCAGGCGCTGCGCGACTACCAAGCCGCCGCCATCTTGTGCGACGGGACGTGAGTGGCCACCGTAGGTAGACTGGCCCAGTGCTCGGAAAGGCTGTCGCAAGTGTGCTGGTCGGCGCCGCCATCGCGATCGTCTGCTTCGTCCCCTATCTCGTCTACCAGTACCGCCGGTACGGCCAGTTCTCGGCGTCTCGGTCGCTGTGGAGCGGTGCTCTATTGATCTACGGGACGGCTCTCGTGTCGTACACGCTGTTCCCCCTGCCCAGCGCCGCGTTCTGCGCAGTGCCGCACGACGACCTGCTGGTGCTCGACCCCACGAAGTACTTCCGCGACATGTGGCAGATGCACTCCCAGGGTTCGTCGTGGACGTCGGTGCTGACCGGTTGGACGTGCCTGCAGATGGTGCTGAACGTTCTGCTGTTCCTGCCGCTGGGCGTGATCTTGCGGCACCTCTGGAAGGTGCGCGTGCTCGGCGCGACCCTGCTGGGCCTGGGTGTCTCGCTGCTGATCGAGGTCACTCAGTACACGGGCAACTGGTTCACCGCCCCCTGCCCGTACCGGGTGGCCGACGTCAGCGACGTCCTCACGAACACGCTCGGTGCGCTGATCGGTGCGCTGATCGCGCTGCTGGTGCCGCGTCTGGCCGCCGACGCCGGCACGCTGCAGGCCGCCCGCCGCTTCGCCAGGCCGCTGACGCGCGGACGCCGCCTGGCCGGCATGCTGTTCGACGTCGCGTGGGCCGGGCTGATCGTGGCGACGGTACGGGTGGCTCTCGCCGTCGTCTATTTCGCCGCGATCGGCGACACGGGCGCGGACCGGACCCGGGCCACGGCCTACGGCCACGTGTCGAACGTCGTGGCCCAGGCCGTGTGCCTGTTGCTGCTGGTGGTGTTCGCCCTGCGCGGTTCGGGTGCATCGCTCGGCCAGCGTCTGGTCTATCTCGAGCCCGTCCCCAGCCGTCCGCGCGCCCGCCTGTGGCTGGTGGCCCGGGCGCTGGTCGTCCAGGGTGTCGCTCTGGCCGTGGTTTTCTGGGCGGCGCCCCTGACCGGGGTGGCCTGGGCCTGGCTGGCCGTCGCCGTGGTCTGGACGCTGTTCCGTCCGGACGGCCTGAGCTGTGCTCTGACCGGGTGTAAAATGGTCGACGTGCGTGCCAGTGGGACAGACGGCACGACCGAAGAATAGGCCTTCACAGTGATGGCACAGGGTCTTCACATGGGCATGCCACCGGGTGATGATTGGCTTGCTACCAGAATCCCGAGGAGGCGGTCATGAGCCATTACCCGTTTGATTCGGCACGGGGGATGAGCAGTTCGATAGCGATCGACGAACCCGACGAGTTGCTCGACGACGAGGCGGTTGACGACAGCTCCGAGACCCCGGTCGATTCCAAACCAGGTCGCTACGCCATTCCGTCGCGCCCGTCACGAGCGAAGTGGTGGGTCATCGGTGGCATCATCGCGGCCGTACTGGTGGTCGGCTTGGTGCTGTTGCTGACATTGCGCAAGCCGGCCGCGCCCACCACATCCACCCGCACGCAGGAGTTCAAGGCGGCCATGACGACGATGGACACCACCGTCGGGGCGTCCGGCACGATTGAGCCGGCGCAGCGGGCCGATCTGACGTTCAGCAGCGCCGGCACCGTGGCGGCGCTGAACGTGGCCGTCGGTGACGCCGTGAAGGCCGGCCAGGCTCTGGCCGCCATCGATCTGACCGATCTCCAATCCGCCGTCGATCAAGCCCAGGCTGCCGTGACGGCTGCCCAGGACGACTACAACACGGCCGTCAGCGGAGGCGATTCCACCAAGATCAACGCCGCGAAGTCGACCCTGACGACCAAGCAGAACGCGCTCGACAACGCCAATACCGCGCTGGCCAACGGCACGCTGACGGCGCCGTTCGACGGCACTGTCGCGATCGTGAACATGGCGGTGGGCGACAAGGTGGGCTCCGCTTCCGCCGGTGGCGGGGGCGGCGCCAACCAGTACAGCAACTCGAACGCCAACTCCTCGACGACAACGGATTCGATAACCGTCATCACGAGCGACACCTATCAGGTGACGACGTCCGTCGGCAGCGCTGACGTCGGCAGCCTGCAGAAGGGTCAGAACTGCACCGTCACGCCCAACGGCACGCGCGACCGCCTGCCCGGCACCGTGACGTCGGTTGGCGTGATCGCCACGTCCACCACCTCGGCCGGGGCGTCCTTCCCGGTGACGATCGCGATCACGGGCCCGCAGAAGGGTCTGTACGCGGGAGTCGGTGCCTCTGTCTCGATCGTGACGTCGTCGCGCACGGTGTTGGCCGTCCCGACCGCCGCAATCACGCGGGGGCCGGGCGGCGATCACGTGCAACTCAAGACGGCGGACGGGGTGACGGACACCGTGATACAGACCGGCGCCACGTCGGGCGGCATGACCGAGGTCACTTCTGGGCTCAAGGAGGGTGACACCGTCGAGATCACGATCACGATCTCAGGCGGCGCCTCGGCCGGCCCCGGTGGTTTCTCGACGATGTTCGGGAACGGCAACGGCCAGCGGCAGCGTCCGACGGACATGCCAACCGGAGGGTACGCCACCCGTGGCGACTTCCCGGGCGGTTTTCCGTCGGACGGGAACTTCCAGGGCGGCCCGGGCGGACAGCCGACGCCATGAGCACGCCACAGGTCGTCTCGATGCGCGGTCTCTGGAAGACCTACGACACGGGACTCATCAAGGTGGACGCCCTGCGCGGCATCGACCTTGACATCGCGCCGGGTGAGTTCACGGCGATCATCGGGCCGTCCGGCTCGGGTAAGTCCACGCTGATGCACATCATCGGCTGCCTGGACGTCGCCACGCGGGGCACCTATCTGCTCGACGGCGAGGACGTGTCCGACATGACCGAGGAGGACCTGGCCGACATCCGCAACCGGCGCGTCGGCTTCGTTTTCCAGCAGTTCAACCTGCTGGCCACGCTCACGGCCTGGCGCAACGTCGAGCTGCCGCTGCTGTACGGCGGTGTGTCGGCGGCCGATCGCAAGGAGCGGGCCATGATGGCGCTCGACCAGGTCGGCCTGTCCGACCGGGCCGAACACCGCCCCGGTGAGCTGTCCGGCGGCCAGCAGCAGCGCGTCGCGGTGGCGCGGGCTCTCGTCACGGATCCGACGCTGATCCTGGCGGACGAGCCAACCGGCAACCTCGATTCGATATCGAGCCGCGACATGCTGGCGCTCTTCGGCCAGTTGAACCGGCAGGGACGCACGATGGTGCTGATCACCCACGACACGGATGTGGCCCGGGCGGCGCGGCGCATCGTCGAGATCCATGACGGTCGCATCACGCACGACGAGTCGCGCGCCGAGGCGGTCGATCTGATAGGCCAGGTGACAAAGCGATGAACTTCTTGCAGACGGTGCGAACGGCGCTGGAGGCCATCACGGGTCACCGCATGCGCTCGGCCCTGACGGTGCTGGGCATCTTCATCGGCATCGCGGCGGTGTCCTTGACGATCGGTCTGGGGCAGGGCGTCCAAGGGGAGATCAACTCGCAGATCGGATCGCTGGGCGCCAACCTCTTGATGGTGCAGCCCGGGTCGTCGACGACATCCGGCGTCCGGGGCGGCATGGGCAGCGCGTCCACGCTGACGATCGCCGATGCGACCGCCCTGTCCGACAAGACGGTCGCCCCTGACGTCGCGGCAGTGGCGCCCCTCTTGGCGGCGTCGGGCAATCTCGCCACGGCGTCGACGAACTGGACGACCACGATCTACGGCACCACGACCGATTGGTTGTCCGTCCGGTCCCGCACCGTGCAGGCGGGGTCGTTCTTCACCGCCGATCAGGTGACGAATGGCGACGCCGTCGTGGTGATCGGGCCGACGACGGCCACGAACCTTTTCAGCTCGGTGAACCAGGCGCTGGGGCAGTCGGTGACGATCGGCTCGGCCGAGTTCACGATCATCGGCGTTCTGGCGTCGGCCGGTTCCAGCGCGCTCGGCGACGAGGACGACTTGGCCGTGATGCCGTACACGACGGTGAGCCAGCGGTTGACCGGCGGGGTCGACCGGGTGTCCATGATCTACGTCTCGGCCGTCTCGTCCGACCGTCTGTCGGCCGCCTATCAGGAGATCGCGACGACGCTGATGACCCGGCACAATGTGCAGGCCAGCAATGCGGACTTCTCGATCGTGTCCCTGCAATCGGTGCTGAACGTGGCCAACTCGATCACAGGCACGCTGACCACCGGGCTCAGCGCGCTGGCGGCCATCTCCTTGATCGTCGGCGGCATCGGCGTCATGAACATCATGCTGGTGTCTGTGACCGAGCGGGTGCGGGAGATCGGCCTGCGCAAAGCTCTGGGCGCGACACCTCGGGCCATCCGCAACCAGTTCCTGTTGGAGGCGGTGGTGCTCGCCCTGATCGGCGGCGCCTTGGGTATCGCGCTCGGCTTCGCGGCCGGCGCGCTGTTGTCGAAGCTGATCGGCATCACCGTCACGATGTCGCTGACGGCCAGCCTGCTGGCGCTGGGCGTGTCCGCCCTGATCGGTATCGTCGCGGGAGTCTATCCGGCCAGTCGGGCAGCCCGCCTGGCCCCGATCGACGCATTGAGGAGTGAGTGATCATGGATGCAACTGATCTTGTCGACGAGGAGGCCCCCGAGGTCATCGCCGAGTCGGCCAGCACCAAGCAGGGGCGCGCCGCCCGCCGGAGGGCCGCCAAGCGCCGGCTGATCGTCGGCGCCGTGGCCGGCGCCGTCGTCCTGGCCGGCATCGGTGGCGGAGTCGCCTACGCGACGACCCGTCCCATGCCGCTCGAGAAGCGCTACGTCACGACCGCCGCGTCGTCCGGCTCGTTGACGCAGACTCTGACCTTCACCGGTACCGTCCAGAAGACCAAGCAATCCAGCGTCGCCTTCCCGGTGGCTGGCACTATCGCGACGGCCGATGTCACCGTGGGTGAACACGTGACGGCCGGACAGACATTGGCGACCATGGAAACCGGCCCTCTGCAGCAAGCCGTCGACATGGCCCAGGCCAACCTCGATCAGGCGAACCTGATGCTCAACCAGGTCAACAGCACGACGAACACGTCCACTACGAGCACACCCTCGACGAGCACGTCTTCGACGACTGCTCCGCCGACGTCGTCCGACCGGCCCGGGGGCACCAGCACGAATGGCGGGAGCGGCGCGCCCACTGGATCCGGCGGGCAGGACGATCAACTGACCCAGGCGCTGACCGCCGCCCAGGCCGCTCTGACCAAGGCGCAGGCCCAGGCCCAGCAGGCGACCGCGGCCATGACCACGGCCTGTGCCGCGGTCTTGGCGCCAACCCCGGCGCCCACTGCCCAACCGACCGAGACGCCCACGGCGCAACCCACCGGCACTCCGACGCAAACCGCCACCGGCGCGCCGACGGACACGTCGACGGATTCCGCCAGCGATACGGCGTCAGCCAGCGATACGGCGTCCGCCAGTGACACGGCGTCCGCCAGTCATACCCCGCCCGCCAGTGACACCGCCAGCCAGGCCGGTGCTGGAGGAGCTGCCGACACGTCCGCCTGTGCGGCGGCCATCCAGGCGATGCTGGCGGCCAACCAGGCGGTCAGCGCAGCCGCCGACCAGCTGGCCAAGGCGACGGCGCAGGTGCCGCAGGCCATCGCGCAGGCCGCCACGCAGGCGGCGGCCCAGGCGACACAGGCCGCCCAGGCCGCGTGCCAGGCCGCCACCCAGCAGGCGGTGCAGCAGGCGGTGCAGCAGGCGACCGAACAGATGAAATCGTCGATGGGACAGCAGGGCGCCGGCGGTGGCACGGTGAGCGAAAGCACCAAGACCGCTGCCCAGATCGCGGTCGATCAGGCACAGGCGGCGTTGACCCAGGCCAAGGCCAATCTGACGGCGGCCACGCTGACATCGCCGATCGACGGCACGATCGCCCAGATGCCGTTCACGGCCGGGTCGGCCGCGTCGGCATCCAGTTCCGTCGTGATCGTCAGCGACGGTGGCGTCACCGTCGACCTGACCGTGCCGGTGTCGCAGATCGCCAAGATCGCACCCGGACAGGACGCCACGATAACCCAGCTCGGGGTTGGGGATGCGGCCGGCAAGGTCAGCGAGAAACAACTGGCGCCCGTCTCGGCCGGCGCCACAAACTATGTGGTGACCGTGGAGGCCGTCGGCGGGGACGCCGACAAGTTGCTGCCCGGGGTTCCGTCCAAGGTGACGGTCACGGTCGGCCAGTTGACCAATGCAGTGTTGGTGCCCGTGAGCGCCGTGTTGCTCGACTCGACCGATGCCTCGGGCACCGTCGAGGTGCTCAGCGGCCAGACGCTCACGACCGTCCCGGTCACGATCGCTGGCATCGGGGCCACCCAGGTCGCGATCAGCCAGGGCGTCAAGGTCGGCGACCGGGTGGTCATCGCCGACACGCAGCAGGCGCTGCCGTCCAACCTGAACGGGATCTCGCGTGTGCTCGGTGGCAACACCGGGCCGACCCAACGTGTGGGCGGGACCACCGGCGGCGGTTCTGGCGGCGGCTTCAACGGTGGCAACCCGGGCGGTCAGCGCACCGGCGGGTAGCCTAGCGCACCGTGTCCTGTGACTGGACGACGGTGATGTGGGGCGGCAGAATCTGGTCGAAGCGCACCGTGACGTGCCAGTTGCGGTGCGCCCACCACAGGGCCAGCAGGCTGGCGAGAAGCGCCGCGATGGCGCCCACGCCGATCGACCACCGCGTCGACCAGTACTGGGCGATCCATCCGATGGTCATCGAACCGATGGGCGTGACGCCGTTGAAAATCAGCATGTAGAGGGCCAGCACGCGGCCGCGCATTTCGGGTGAGGTGGTCATCTGGACGGTCGAGTTGGCGGCCGTCATGGTCGTCAGCATGCAGAAGCCAACCAGGATGCCCGTCGCCGCGAACGTCGCGTAGTTCGGCATCACGGACGACAGACTGGCCGCCAGGCCGAAGCAGAAGGCCGCGGCCAGGATCAGGCGCAGACGAGGGTGGCGCCGCCGCGCCGCCATCAGCGCGCCCAGCAGGGCGCCGATCGCGAAGATCGAGCTGAGCAGGCCGAACTGCCCGGCCGCCTTGTCGAACACCTTCGTCGCCATCAGCGAGTTCGTCAGCTGTGTGTTGAAGGCGAAGCAGCCCATGACCGCCATGACCGAGAAGATCATCAGGAGATCGGGGCGTCCCCTGACGTAGGCGATGGCCTCCTTGATCTGGCCGGGCCGGCGCTCGGCCTTTGGCACCGCGTAGAGCTGGCCCGGACGCATGGCCAGCAGCGCGATGATCGTGGCGATGAACGTGCAGCCGTTGATCACGAACGTGACCCCGCAGCCCAGCCCCTGGATCAGCAGGCCGGCCAGCGCCGGGCCGATCAGGCGGGACGAGTTGAACGAGGCCGAGTTCAGGCCGACCGCGTTCGGCAGCATGGGGCCGGGCACCATCTCGGCCACGAACGTCTGCCGCACCGGGTTGTCGATGGCCGTGACGCAGCCCAAGAGAAACGCGAAGACGTAGACGTGCCACAGCTGGACGACGCCCGTCAGCGTCATGATGCCGAGGGCCAGCGCCAGGACCGACTGGCCGGCCTGGGTGAACACCAACAGCTTCCGGCGCGGCAGCCGGTCGGCCAGGACGCCGGCGTAGGCCGACAAGAACAGGAACGGCAGAAACTGCAGGGCCGTGACGATCGCCGGGGCGATGCCGTTGGTGTGGGTCAGGACGCGCAACACCAACCAGTCCTGGCCGACGCGCTGGATCCAGGCGCCCATGTTCGACACGGTGGCGCCCGTGAACCACAGGCGGTAGTTGAAGTATTTCAAAGATGCGAACGTGGCGCCCACTTGGCCCGTCACTTTGTTCACAGTCAGCTTCCCCGACGCACGTTCAACCCCTTCAGTCTACGTGCAACCGCGGCGTGGCAGCCCCGCGGATTGGCATGTGGGCCGCCCCGGGCATTCACGCCGTGCCGAAGCGCCGGCTGCGGCTGAGGTAGGTGTCGATGGCGGCCCAGAGGTCGCGGCGGTCGACGTCCGGCCACAGTTTGTCGAGGAACACGAACTCGGCGTAGGCCGACTGCCAGAGCAGGAAGTTCGAGATGCGCTGTTCGCCCGACGTCCGGATGAACAGGTCGACGTCGGGCATGGACGGCTCGTCGAGATGTGCGGCGAACGTCTTCTCGGTGATGTGGTCGGGATGCAGGAGTCCGGCCGCGGCGGCGGCAGCGATGGCGCGCGTGGCGTCGACGATCTCGGCGCGGCCGCCGTAGTTGATGCAGAACTGCAGGTCGAGGGTCTCGTTGTCCCGGGTCTGCGCCTCGGCGACCTGGAGCTCGTCGACGACGGACTTCCACAGCCTGGGGCGGCGCCCGGCCCAGCGCACGCGCACGCCAAGGGCGTCGAGGTCGTCGCGGCGGCGGTGGATCACGTCGCGGCTGTAGCCCATCAGGAAGCGCACCTCGTCCGGGCTGCGGCGCCAGTTCTCCGTCGAGAACGCGTAGACGGACAGGAAGCGCACACCCGCCTCGATGGCGCCCTCGATGACGTCGAACAGCACCACCTCGCCGGCGGTGTGGCCGGCGGTGCGCGGCAGACCCCGCTCCTTGGCCCAGCGCCCGTTGCCGTCCATGACGATCGCGATGTGGCGGGGCACCGATCCAGCCGGCCACTGGGGGGGATGCGCGCCCGACGGGTGCGGCGTCGGCGGCCGCTTGGCCGGGCGTGGTGACGTCTTCACAAGCAAGACTCTAGCCCGCGCGCCTGAGATGCCCGGTTGGCCCGCCGCACGACAATGGAAGCGTGCCGACATACCGTGACCGTGCCGTCGTGCTGCGCACCCACAAGCTGGGCGAGGCCGACCGCATCGTCACCCTGCTGACGCGCTACAACGGCAAGGTGCGGGCCGTGGCGCGCGGCGTTCGGCGGACGTCGAGCAAGTTCGGCGGACGGCTCGAACCGTTTTCCCATGTCGACGTCCAGTTCGTGCGGGGCAGGACGCTGGACGTCATCGCCCAGGTCGACACGGTGGCCGGTTATTCCCGCCCGCTGCGCGGCGACTATCCGCGCTTCACGGCCGGGCAGGTGATGGTCGAGACGGCGGACCGCCTGGTGGCCGAGGAGGGCGATCCCGCCCTGACGCAGTACCAGTTGCTGATCGGCGCACTGCACGCCCTGGGCGAGGGCACCAGGGACGGTGCCAGACCGCCGTCGCTGATACTCGATTCCTACCTGCTGCGTGCCCTGTCGCTGGCCGGCTACAAGCCGGCGCTGACCGCCTGCGCCCGGTGCGGCGAACCGTGCCAACAGAGGTGGTTTTCGGTGACGGCCGGCGGCCTGGTCTGCGCGTCTTGCCGGACCGAGGGGGCGGCCACGCTCGACGCCGCCACCTGGGCGCTGCTGGGAGCTCTGCTGGCGGGCGACTGGCCCGCCACCCAAGGCGTCGCGCCGGATGTGCGCGAGCATGCTCGTCAGGCGATCGACGCGTTCGTCACCTGGCATCTCGAGCATTCGTTGCGGTCGCTGCCGCTGCTCGACGTGGGCGAGGAAGGCCGGCCGTGAGAGCGCTGGCGCCCCGCGCCCTGCCCGCCGGACGACAGCTCGGGGCATCGGCGCCGGCGACGCCCGGCATCGTGCACCTGGGACTGGGGCAGTTCCACCGGGCCCACACGGCCGTCTACACCGCGCTGGCCCTGGCCGCCGAGCCGGGGGATTGGGGCATCGTCGGCGTGGCCAACAAGTCGCGCACGATCGTGGACGGCCTGCGCGCCCAGGGCAACCTCTACAGCGTGCTGGAACTGGCGCCCGGCGTCGAGGACGCGCGCGTCGTGGACGTCCACCGCGGCCTGCTCGTCGGTGCCGACCAGGCGGACGAGGTCGTCGCCGCGATCGCCGCCCCCGCCACCAGGATCGTGACGCTGACGATCACCGAGGCCGGCTACCATTCGAGCGCGGCCGGCCGTCTGGACGTCGGCGATCCGGCCGTCGTCGCCGACCTGCGCAACCTGGCGCGCCCGGCCACCCCGCTCGGCATGCTGGCGTCCGGGCTGTGGCGCCGGTGGCAGATGAGCGGGGCGCCCGTCACGGTGCTGAGCTGCGACAACGTGCTGGCGGCCGGGCACACGGCCCGCGACCGCCTGCGGCAGTTCCTGGCGGCCGCCGGCGGCCCGTCCGAACTGCTGACCTGGCTGGAGACTTCGGTCGCCTTCCCGAACGCGATGGTCGACCGCATCGTGCCCGGCACGACGGACGCCACCAGGCAGGCCGTCGAGCGCATCCTCGGCGTGAGAGACGCCGTGTCGGTTCCGGCGGAGCGCTTCACCATGTGGGTCATGGAGGACGTCTTCGCCGCGGGCCGGCCGGCCTGGGACAAGGCGGGCGCGCTCTTCACCGACGAGGTCAACAAATATGAGTTCGTCAAACTCCGCCTGATGAACGGCTGCTATTCGTTGCTGGCGAACCTTGGCGTGCTGGCCGGCAAGGCGACGAGCCCCGAGGCCATCGCCACGGACTTCATCGCCGCCTGTGTGCACGCCGCCCAGGGCGACGAGTATCTGCCGACGCTCGATCTGCCCAAGGGATTCGAGGTGCGCGCCTACATCGAGACGCTGTTCGGGCGGTGGGCGAACACGGCGCTGGGGGACGCCACGTGGCGCGTCGCCACGGACACGTCGGCCAAGCTGGCCCAGCGCATCGTCGTTCCCGCCGTCTATGCGCTCGAGCGCGGTCGGGTGCCCCAGCAGCTGGCGCTGACCACGGCGGCCTGGATCTGTGTCACCTGCCCGCCCGCCGGGTTCGACCCCGGCGAACTGGCCGGGCTGGTCGGCGAGCCGAAGGCGGATGCCATGCGTCAAGCGGTGACCGGAGCCAAGGGGCCGCGCGATCACGCGCTGCGGGTCATGCGCGGCGGCGTGCTACCGGACGCGTTGACCCGCTGGGACGACTTCGACGACCGCGTGGCCGACTTCGTCGAGATCGTCGTGACGCACGGGATCAGGGCAGCCGCCCGCGAGGCCCTCGCCTCGCGCCCGGGCTAGCCCGGGCGGTCCTCCGCGCAGGCGGCGCACAACCCGGAAACCTCGATGAGGTGGTCGATGTCGGTGAAGCCGTGGGCGGCGGCGACGTCAGCGGCCCATGCCTCGAGCGGTGGGGCGGTCACCTCGACTGTGCGGCCGCAAGAGCGGCACGTCAGGTGATGGTGGTGGATCGGCGAGCAGCGCCGGTACGTCCACTGGTCGTTGCTGCGAACGGCGTCGATGCCGCCCGACGCCGCCAACGCCGCCAGGGTGCGGTAGACGGTGGCCAGGCCGACGGCGTGGCCGTCGTCGGCCAGACGACGGTGCACCTGTTGGGCCGTCAGCCACTGGTCGGTGCCGTCCAGCGCCGCCGCGATCAGGCTGCGCTGCCGTGTGCGGCGCTGGGGTCTGTCAGTGCTCGTCATAGTGATCTTCGTGGGGCGCGTGGCGATGGCCGTCGTGCAGGTAGTCGACGTGGTCGTCGTGCAGCAGGGCCGTGTCGTGGGCGTCGTCGCCGGCGTGCGGCTCGGCGACGACGTGATGCGGTGGGGACGCGATGTCAGACGGGGCGACCACCGCCGGATGGCGCCGGGTCCGGACGGCAGAGGCGGCCGCCGCCAGGCCGAACACCACGATGGCCG
>JGI20166J26741_10565559_pt1 | contig 15668 bp, 14 predicted proteins | sample TergutCu122P5_FD_26741 | JGI IMG/M metagenome (IMG submission 26741)
ATCTGCGTCTGGGCCTCCCCAGTGGTCTCTTTCCCTCAGGTTTCCCCACCAGAACCCTGTGCACCACTCTCCCTTCCCCCATACGTGCCACATGCCCCGCACATCTCATTCTTCTCGATCATCACATGGTTGGTGTTCCAGTATTTATAAATATTTAAAATTTGATGTTTATTTTGTATGCATTATTTCACATGTAGGACGAGAGCAGTGGCTGGGCAGGGAAAAATACATAATGAGAAATAGTTCTTTCCCTAAATCAAATGAAGGACAAAATATGCTGGACAGGCATGGTGGAAATAAACCCTGAATGGCAAAGCTGATGGGAAGAAACCACTTGAGATAGTCAGAAATATTAGGACATTGAAAACAGATTTAAAGGAACCGGAATGGAAAAATGTGAAATGGGCTGAGATAAGGTCCAGTTATGAGCTTGTGGTGAAACAGACAGCAAGTTCCTTGAATACCCATTGCTCCCGAAAAAAAATTTTGTACCAGGGAGCATATTCAAAACCACTGTAATTTAGAGTAAAGAAAATGGTGAAGTTATTCCCATGCACACAGTACAGGCTATAGGGGCACCAGATGTAGGTGAATGATTAGCTTCACACCCCAGCCACTTTACCCCAGGAAAAACACATAGTACCCATTGAACAGGAGGCTGGGTGGGCCCGACAACCAGTTTGGACATTTTGGAGAAGCGAAAAATCTCTTGCCCCTACCAGGATTTGAATCCTAGACCACACACTTCTATGCAGTATTCGAATCTGCTGCACTGCACGTTATTTTAAAACATTACTAACAAATGCAGGTGCACATAGAACCAGTGACAATTACAAATCCTGCTGCAAAGAAAAGCTAGACAGTACCTGTGACAGCTGTTGCTTCATGGTGATGTGACGCTGCAAGAGCTACTTTCAAGATCACATTGCACTCAAGTTCCTCAGTTTTTACTGATACCTGTTGGACAGTCTGTTAAAATTTATCACATGCAGAAAACTAACTTTATTTGTAGAGTACAGTCGACACAGTTGATACACATATTAAGAATAATGTACCAACTGCAGAGGTTATATGTGATTATGAAAGATAAGAGAATTATTACAGTAATGTATGATGATGTGGAACCTTACCAGTTCCAACAGGAACTGCAGATTCTTGTCTAGGCATGACTGTACTTGGCGTGCCACTGCAGTGACCTTGGAATAAGCATGCCTTGTAAGGCATCGTAGCAAGTAGTATAGCTTAAAATACTGCCAAGATGTTCATTATGCTTTTGTGGCATCTGTTCCATCAGGTCTGCACTCTGGGAGTTCTACTGTATAGCAGGTGAACTCAAATTTTGAAAACCATAATTTGGCTACAGTTTATACTCTGGAATGTCACCACCAAACAGAATCTTGAGTTGTCTGTTACCAGCACAGTTTATAAAAGAGGTTGGTTTCAAATGTGTCTTGACAGTAGGACTGTTTGAACAGTTTGTGAACTTTAAGCAAGTTTCATTCCAGCCAGGGGTGGTGCCACCTAAATTGTAACTACCAGTTCATGTGTTCAGTTTTCATTTTCAACTAGACAACTTCTGAGTTAGAAAAGTGGCTTAAATTTTCTACATTTGACATGCCTGAGTGTGTGTTCCGAAGATTTTGAAGGAAAGAGGAAATTAATGGAAAGGAGTAAGAGCTATAGCTCAGAAGATGAGATGGAAAAGTCTTCGTAAACCCTCTGTATTTACCAGTAGAAGAGGTTCCACTAAGTGGGGTGGTGTGTGTCCCTTTAATGGAGTTGGTAGGTTGTAACGAAGGAAGGCTGTAGATTTATCAAGTGACAGAATCTTATGGAATACAGAATGTCTCAAAACCTATGTCACGAACTTTTCTTGGGTATTCCCCACTCCCACTTAAGCAAAAAAGTTCCCGTTAACATGGGTCCAAAAGTGAACAGGTTCCGAGATATCAACATACGTTCATGTGCTGGTACCCTTTTGAGAATTACATAAAATGTTCAAAGTTTTGACCATTTGCCGCAACACATCCGTTCAGATGTCGCATCATGGATTACCTGACGCGTTCCAGCTGACCTGGTCTGTTCCTGATGGCATCAAATGTAGCTACGATGTGTTCCCATAACTCATCAACATTGGTAACGGGTGTGGAGTAAACTTAATTTTTAACGTGGCCCCAAAGGTAGAAATCAATAGGATTGAGATCCAGGGAACGAGGGGGCCACGCTACAGGCCCGTTACGCCCGATTCACTTCCCAGGGAAATGGCCATTCAGGTATTGACGTGCTATGTGGCTGATATGTGGTGGAGCCCCATCGTGCATGAACCACATGCCTACTCGCAACTGCAAGGGAACATCATCAAGCACATCAGGCAAGATGTCTTGTGTCAGTCATTCCAAAAATTCCCGGTACATAGGCCCCATCAACCGCTCTGGTAAACGGACTGGCCCAATCAGCCGATCCCCAACGATACTAGCCCAAACATTTATTGAGAATGTGGTCTGATGTCTTGCCTCTCAAATGGCGTGTGGATTTGCATGTGCCCAGATATGCATGTTATGGAAATTAAAAATTCCATCCCATGTAAACATTGTCTCATCGGTAAACAATAGCTTCCACAGAAACTGTGGGTGCCGGACGGATTGTTCCAAACACCATTGACAAAATCTTAACACGGCGAGGCAAATCCTCCGGCTTAAGACCCTGTACACATTGCAGATGATAGGGATACAGCCGATCTTCGTGTAGTATCCTCCAAACAGTACTGCGGTGAACACCCTCTGCTGAAGATATGCTACGGGTAGTAGTTCCAGGGTTAGCTGCTATGTGGGCAAGAATTCGTTGCTCCTGCTGCACAGTTCTGGCAGTCCGAGGCCTTCCTCCTTCAATTACAGGAATGAATCTGCCTCTTTCCTGCAGACATTGCACTATGTGCGAAAATGTTCGGCTGCATGGAAGTCGACGATTCGGAAATGTTTCTTAATACAGACGCCTTGCCTCATGGGCATTGCTGTTGGCATGACCATAGAAGAAGTGGATGTCTTACATCTCAGCAAACATGTAGTCTTCGGCCTCCATCATGAATCAAACACAAGTAACTACTTTAACTGTTCCGAGTTGAGTACATCCAGCGACTGCCTTTACAGTGCCATTGTCTGTTCACATGACACTGCTTATGCCACTCACTGGATACAAGTTATTGCATACCCTTCCATACACTAAGCATTAGTCATAGTAGCATGTTTCTTGTTAATCACAGCATTTCTCAGATTTCTACACAGCAGTGGATAACTCGGAACCTGTTCACTTTTAGACCCAGGTTGATAGGAACTTTTTTGCTTAATTGCGGGTGGAGAATACCCAGGAAAAGTTTGTGACATACATTTTGAGACACACGATACATCCACACCTTCTTCCAACATGTGTGTGATAGATCCATGAATGTGTAGTGGAATACAGGTAGCTACTCTCTAACCTTACACTAAAACTCTTCTTGATTTACTGGTATTGTTTGCTGTAATGTTTATCATTTTGAATGAATTCATTCTCATACATCATGCATTCAGTATTAGATTCATTTATTTGCCCATTTTCCCAGAGTTTTATAATCTTGTTATGACCCATATCTTAATATATACTAGTGTCAGGGGGTTTTCACTGCATACTTCTACATTTTATATCAAACTTTTTTTCTCAGATATTAAATTTAAAATTTTCTTTTTTAGGCCATATTTGTAATCCTTTTAAGTCTCTACTTGCCTGTTCTAAAACCCCTCCCATTGTCTTATGGAGTTCGTCTTTCCTCATTCTGTACTTATAATATTACTGGTCTTTGATACAGCTGCATTCTTGGTCTCGACTGATGCTCTCCTGTCCTAGTAAGTGCACTTTAAGTGTTCCTTTGCCCTGTAATTCTATTTTTGCCGCAGTAACACAGCAAAGGATGGTAATGACTTGAAAATTACTTACGGTTTTCAAAGTGTCGTGTTACAGGCAACAGTAGTTTTGTTTTAAACTGACAGGAATGGCAGGCGAGTATGTGATGTAAATTTAAAATACACTGAAAAATGCATGTGAGCAGACGATACTGCTAAACATGGAAGTCATACTGCACATGTCTTAATTTTTCTAAACTTTAAAATAGTTACACAGTAATTTTTAGTCATTAAAATAATATGACAGGAAAATGCTTTCTCAGGAAGACACTTTTTTCAAGTACCCGACATGTACGGTGCTGAAGTTATAAATCCATCAGTTTTAATTGATATTTATTATGAAATTCAAGTTTATTTAAGTCCAAAAATCTCAATGTCTCCACATTCCTACATCACAGTAATCAAGGACAAGGGATACCAACTACACGGATCAGAAGCTGTGAAGAAATTGAGTTGGTACTTAACTGCTAAACTTTGATCCTATCCCTGCTCAGAATTTTCAGAAACTTTTCTAGTTGAATTTGTGCCCCTACCCCCTACATGTGTTGCAGTTATTTACTGGTTCTGCATTTGGCTATACAGCATGAGATGAAAACATGTATTAAGTCTGTAAAAATGATTATGAACTGCATGAGTTTCCAATGATGGAAAAACATGAACATTCTTATAATGAAAGCCAATGAGATGCACTGTTTCTCAACTTTATTTTGGTAAAGAACTCTACATGTTATGGACAGACTGACTGTCTGCTAGCAAGGTCAGGATGGAAATTCAGTTCCATCCTAACCTCACTTGAAGTTCCATCCTGACTTCGCTAGCAGACAGTTAACATAACTGGTATGACAAATACCTATTGCTGTGAATACAGTATTAAGACTCCTGATGATGGACAGTAAATCTGTCCAAAACGTGTAGAGTTCTTTACCAAAATAAAATTGAGAAATAGTGCATCTTGTTGGCTTTTATTATAAGAATATATCACGATGCATGGTCCTCTGAATGTCAAAAAAGAACATGAACAGTCACAAGTGGCTTTCTAAATCATGTACATATCCTTTATTGCTAAAAATATGAATTGTACTTAATAATATTTAATATTTTCTGACACTCACAGTTAAATGTATAGGTATCTTTAAAAGTAAATGCTAATATAAATGAAGCACATGTGCAGTATATCAGCAGCCAGCCATATTGAAATCTTGTATTTTATAAATTAAATGCTACATGATAAAGTTCTTGAAGATGTAAACATATTTTCCACCACAAACAGATGCTTTGCACAACACTGTGAACTCATTTATACAAGAGTCACAGAGTGACAATATACATGTATACAACTTTAGCGTGGGCAGGTTTCATAATTCTATGCATAAATTTTACTATTTAGCAAGCTAATGAATACAGTTATTTATACCACATAGACATATTTCAGTCTCTCTTGCAATTTATTTTCATGAAGAACACTCCATGGTTTTAAATAATAACTGAAAAAAAATCAGTATGACAGAACTTTTTACTCTTGCATTAGAGCATACAGGCCTGTTGCACAAGAATGCATAAAAAATTATACCTTACACATAATGTGTATGGAAGACTCAGATCTGAAACTTATACACAGTCTGTGGAACATATTAGACATTTTATGTTATTAATTGCTTTATATTAAAATGTTCTGTAAGAATATCTAAAATGAATTAGAATCCAAATAATTGGTCATCTCTTTTTGCCTGTTAATTACCAATTATTAAAAAATCTGTATAAGCAATCTGAACTTGGAATCAGTGAAATTATAGAACAAAAACTGGTGCACAATTATAACGTCAGGGGAAAAATTTAAGGAACATTACAACTTACAAAAAAAAGTGCATTATCTTGAAAAGAAACAGACAGCTATCTATAAGTAACTATATACAGTCTATCCCAGAGTAGTCAACTACTGAACAATTGAATTTACTTACTGCAGGATTAAATTCAAAATGTGTATCTGTAACGCATCTGGGATAGCACAGTCAGTATAGTGACTAGAATACAGGCTGGACAATATTGTATTAGATTTATGGAACAGGCTAGACAGTATTGGTGTTCCAATAAGGTCTATTCAGTGGGTGGTGGGGTAAAGCACTGGAGTATTAATTTATCTACCCACCTCCATCTAAGAATGAAATGAGGTATAACACTACTGCCCTACATGCCTTCATGGCATGGAAAGGGATGACTTTACCTTCACAAAGAATCAAAACCAACTTGTTGCACAGTACTCCTTTCTCATTATTGTAAAAACAACAGTTGTCACCACATGAGAATACGAGTCCCTGAAGATGTCCAATAAATCTGGCTGAAACATGCTGGAGATCTAACTACAAATAAATAAAAAAATAACAGAGTTCTGTGCAACAAGTTGGTTTTGATTCTCTGTGAATATAGTACAGTTGCACTGGAAATGTATAGTATAGAAAAAATTTAAACTTCGCCTTTTTATCTGTAATGCAGATCTAGAATGATGTGCTGAACTGAAATTATTTCCTTTTAACAACATTTTAAATTCCCTGTAACAGTTTTTTAAATTGTCAAATGTAAGTTTATAACAAGTATGTTGTCATTAAATGAATACAGTCACCTAATATGTTTCAACTCACTTGGAAGTCATCTTTATGGGTATTATTTTTGTTTAATTAGATTACAAGTGATGGGAATAGTTTATTAAGAATAAATACCATGCACCTTTCCTAACTAGCCTCCACATGAGCATCACATCCTATCCTAGTGCTGTTGCACCTTGGTCAGGAAGCAGCAGTTTGTATCTCATCAGTGATCACGAGACTTGTCTCAAGGAATTTTCTGTTATGTACTTTTTCCTGCCACCCTTCCCTACCAACTATTCTTCCTTCCTCTCTCACCCCATCTTGCCATCTATTTCTTGGTCTACCTCTCAATCTTGTTGTTCCCAAATTCATATATAATACTGTTTTGGGAATTCTATTTTCTTCCATTCTCTGTACATGTCCAAATCAATGTAATCTATTTAACCTTATTGTCTCTGTTATAGTAGGTTTTTTGACACTTGTATAAATTTCTTTATTAGTTAATATCCTCCAATTTTCTTTTTCATTATCATATACTGGGCCTAAAATTCTTCTATACACTTTCCTTTCAAAAACGTTAAATTGCTTTCTATCTCTCTTTGTTAGTGTCCAAGTTTCTGATGCATATGTTAACCCTTTGTCCATTATTGTGTTTTTTATTCTCAATTTTAGTTTCTTCAGTATGTTTTTATTTTTAAAAAATTTCTGTAGCACAAAATGTTTTGTTAGCATTTTTTATTCTTTCTTGCAAGTCCATTTGGTTATTGTTATCTTCATTAAGTATAACTCCTAAATATTTAAAATTTTCCACTTTTTCAAATTTGTAATTTTTTATTTTCAAATGTCCTATTTTATTTTTCTTTAAATTGTTTTCCCTTTCCACGATCATATATTTTGTCTTTTCTTGGTTTATCCGTAGTCCAAACTTTATGCCAATGTTTTCCATTTCTACAAAACGTTTTCTTATTCCTATTTCGTTTTTCCCAATTAAAACAATGTCATCTGCAAATGCTAATATATTCATTTGTTCCTTACCAATCTTGTACCACTAGGAACTTTGTATCACTTTTTGTAACGCCAAATTAAACAATATTGGTAATAAAGGGTCACCTGTTTCAGACCTGTTTTATTTTCAAAAAATGGATGACAATGCTCCTTCTAGTCTAACCACACTTCTTGTCTTTTGTACACGTTTTACACATATTTATTTATTTAGTAGGAATTTTAAATTCTTTCACTCACACCATGTTAATTGTTAATCCAAATTTATGTTAAATTTTTGGCGCACTTGCAATTTCTTTACCTTGCCCAAATTTGCTTTGTCGGGATTAACATGTTTTATCCAAATTATCATGTAAATTACATTTCCTCTTCAGTGTTTTAAAGACCCCTGCTTTAAGAATTTCAGCTCTTTTATGTGTTGTTATTGTGGTTTTCTTATGACTGCATTGTTCTGATTTAACCTGTTACCAATTGAATTTAAATGTTCCACCCCTACGTTATTCTTGTTACAGTTCAGTGTGATATACCGAGTTTTATTCTTGTGTATTCAGTGTTTCTCATTGCCTGCTACATTATGGTGGTACTGGGACTGTGCTACATTGTTTTTGCCTATGATGCAGATTTTACTCTTCAGTTGTTATGAAATCAATGTTTTATATAAATATACTGTATTTACCTTAATACAAGATGATGTAATTGCTCACAGGATGAAACATGTTATGGACAGGTATTTTCCTGAAAACTGAAATCATGGGGGGGGGGTCACATTATGTGCAGAGATGTCTTACATTCAGGCCAGTATGGTATGCAGTCATGTTCGTTCATATGCATTAGACATTCCTTTTTTCTCCGACATATTTTTTTTGCACATATGTGATGTACATGTTGTCCATGGGTATGTTGTGTGTTCCGTACAACATTTACAGATCACCTACCTGGCCTCTGTTACCATTTTCTAGTCCACACAAGTCAACTTGTATATGCTTCAGATATTATGATATGCAGAATGTTAATTTTGAGTGTATTTCTTAAAATTTGTTGGTTGTTTTAAATTAGATAAAATAACATTTGTTTTTACATAAATTTATGACATATTATACAATAACTGTGGTATGTAAGGGCAACCCATATTGATATTCATGAATTAATTTTTGCCACATCAAAAAGTAAAATTTACATAAACAGTGCTAATGCACTTACATTTACACAATACAGATAACTGCAATAATATATCAAACATCCTTACGGACTTGATTAAAGCAGAAAAGGACTATATAAAAAATTCGTACACAACAAAACACCTCCAGATATCTAGAAAGGTACTTACAAAAACTATTTACATACCAAGCAATCAGTAAAATAAATAACTTCACTAGCAGAGAAAATGCAATGGTCTACGTAAATACGACCTCTCCATAATGTTACAAACTGTAATACCTGAGGCATGTACAAATGCTACTGTCAAATGCAGTAATTAAAAACTGTAAACAAATAACAGTGTTCAAGACAATGAAAACTAAATGCCTTTTATGTGAGGAAGGAAGGAAAACATTTTCAAATATGTTAATCAGGGCATATATGTGTACATACATAATACAATGGTACACTATCAATACGTAACACTAATATGTGGAAATAAAATGCCAACTAGATGCAACAGAGGTTTTTTGTTGCAGATCTTTTTGCTTGCTCAACATGTTTTGGGCACCACTATGCCCATCATCAGGAGCTCAAGAGTATTATACTTGAAAACCACAGCACGAAATACCACAGGCAGTAACCAGCGTATAATACTCTTGAGCTCCTGATGATGGGCATAGTGGTGCCCGAAACATGTTGAGCAGGCAATAAGATCTGCAACAAAAAACCTCTGTTGCATCTAGTTGGCATTTTATTTCCACATATTAACAACGATGCATGGTCAAAATCACATCAAATATATAACACTAACGTTTTCCTTGCAGGAAGGGATGCCAATGAATTATAAGTTTTATTTCACAATTTTCTAACAGAGGAAAATGAAGTCCCTCAGGATGATTCCAAAGTGAGTTGAAACCTTGCAGGTGAACTGTAGTATTAATGCAGATATAAATATGCATTTGTTAGAAAGTTGCATTTCACAGTACAAGTAATATTCATTGGAACAGACTACAACACAACTTAAAAAATTATTTTTCCTTTAATTTTACTGACTATGCAAAATACTGAAAAACTGGTACATGGAAGTTGTATATCTTATGAGACCTGCATCTTCCTCTGATATAAGCTTCATGTACAGTGGCAGACACAATTAACTACGCAGGGGTGTGTCAATGCCAAACAGAAAATTGCTACTACGGTTACAAAAACTTGTTAACTCTAAAATTAAACATACGAGGCAGAGTCAAATGAAAACAAAAGTGTGATAAAAATTCGAAACACCGCTCGATTGTCCTGTAAGTTGGTAAGTTGGTTTGAAGAGTGGCCGACAGGTGGCAGTACGATGGAGGAATACAACATGACGGCGCAGCAGTAGTGTAAAGATGGCAGCCCCACTTGCAACATGCACCGAAGAGGAACAGCGTTTTGACATTCATTTTTTACGAGGTGAAGGGGTGAAACCCAGTCAAAATCATCAATGAATGGAAGTTCAGTACAGTGATGCATGTCTGTCACTACAGCAAGTGTACAAATGGAGCAGGAAGTTCCTAAATGGCGTTAGTTCTGTAACAGACTCTCCTCGACCAGGTCAGGCACACCGAGTAGTGACACCAGAGGCCATTGCAGTAGTTGAAGCCATTGTGAAGGAAAATCACCACATAACAGTGCATGAAATAGCCGCACATCTGTATATGAGTCATGGATCAGCACACCATATCGTCCATGATGTTCTGCAGTTCCACAAAGTGTGCAAGGTGGGTGCGAAGCCAGCTGACTGCAGAATTGAAAGAACGACATGTTGATGCCTGCCAGAAACTTTTGAAACGCTCTCTAGGAAGAACTGTTACTGGAGATGAAACCTGGGTCCACTACCACCAGCCGGAAACCAAGAAAGCGAGCAAGGAATGGCACCATACCTTCTCACCAAAACTGAAAAAATTCCACACAACCATTTGTGGGAAAAGTTATGTTGACTCTCTTTTGGGATGAATGAGGGGTAATTTTGGAGCACTACATGCCCAGGGGGAACACTGTGACCAGTGCAATGTATGCAGATCTCCTCAAGAATCATCTGCGTCCTGCAATCAAGCCCAAATGGCGTGCACTTCTGAGTACAGGTGTTTTGTTGCAACATGACAATGCTCGGCTCCATACTGCCTGTTCAATTATTGCAACAATCCAAGATCTGTCCTTCAAGTGTCTTCCACATCTGCCATACTCGTCCCAAGTGATTTTCACGTCTTTGGACCACTCAAAGAGGCAAGTCTTTCAGGTTTGACGGGGCGGTGCACGAGTGGTTACGCTCTCAGCCAAAAGACTTTTTTCCTAGAGGTATCCATGCACTTCCGAAGTGCTGGAACACTTGTATGGAAAGCAATGGAGACTACATAGAAAAATGATGTCATTGTGTACCTTTTGTGTTCAGTAAATTATGAGATAAAAATATTTCAAGTTTTCATTTGATTCATCTTCGTTATAATGCATGTGATAAATCCATTTAAAACTTATACATTTAATGGAATATAGAAGGAAGAAAAACTTAAAAAATGAACTAAAATTGGGTTTTATTGTGCAAGACAGTACACGAGTACATACTTCTGGTCAATGTGGTGTATTTTGATGACCAATCATAAGACAGCTTACACACGATTCATGATAAGCCAATGATAGTACTGAGTCAAATACAAATTTTATATGTAAATGGCACCTGCCACGGGCTTTCTGACCAATCACATGCACATTTAACTCTTGAGAAATGTGACAGTTTTCTATCGGTTTTGACATTGAATAATTTCCATTGTGCATGATAATGGCATTATTTATTCAACCCAAACTCAAAAGTTCTAAACACAAACCCTAAAATGAGCAAAATTATTCTCTGTATATGGGTTGTGGCTGGGACCAACAAAAAATGAACACAAAATATGGGAAAATCTTAAATTAAAAAACCTTAAATCAGGATTCCACTATATTCATATCTCTGCAAACAACCATACAAAGTAGGTAACATTGTTTTGCATTCACAGAAGTACAATGAACTGCGATGTATGAACAGATATAAGTAAATCTTACTAACCCTCTGCACCAACACAATTTACACTGGACTGCAAATTTACCCTGAGGGTCAAATTAAAATGCAAAGTATTACTGTAACAAGAGAAAGTACCATACAGGAAAAATCAGGATGAAGTCACTGCAAGCAAATACTATATTACCTGAATGCAAGAGGAGCCTAATCTAAAACAATCCCCACCCCAAAATAAAACGCCTGCTAATAAAAAATATTTTACTATTAATTCCATATACCTGATATTAAAAGAGTGTCAGATTCTATCTAACTTTACCAGTCACTGTAACTGTCTCCCTCTTCACAGTCAGTACCTTCATCTTCCTCACACTCACTCCTAACTTTCCCTGCCACTTTACTGTCATTCCACAACATATCATCAACAGTCCCATCCACTGCACTGGATACACAACACTTCTTAAAACCTTCCACAGTCACTTCTGGTGAGATGTGCTGCAATGGTATTATGATCCACTGACAAAGAAGAGTCACACTGGGCTTCTTGATTCTGTCAGATGGGGTCAAAGCATGGTCTCCAGTTAAGAGTTCCTCACTAAACAGCTGCTTTAGGTCATCTTGTTCCCAACACCTAGCACCTGCAGTCATGAGGGCATCCCCCTAGGTATGACCACAAGGTTTGTGTTCATAGAACTACCAGCAATTGCAGCTTTTATTGCTGGTGTTAAACGTCTCTCAAATGCATCCAAAACCATCATCCCCTGTTTTCTCAGGAGTGCCCCTGGCCTTCTGTTCCACACCACTAAGTACCAATTCTTCACAAGTTCACTACTTATCCAACCTCTGGGTTGGTATCTGACAATGATTCCTCTCAGCAGTTGCTCTGTAGTCAATGTTTTGCAGTTCAGAATCACATATGGTGGCAACTTGATACCATCTGCTAGACCGCTAACATGACTGTTACACACCTGTCATAACGTGTTTCAATTGCCACAGATTTTGCCCCATTGTCATCTACAGTTTAATTGCATGGCATATAAAAATACACTGGCATTTCATCAGCATTTCCTAATTGGCTCATGATGCAACTGTTATTCTTCAGAGTCCAATCGCACATCACTGACAAGCAACAAGCTACTCTTCGAAATCTGCTGGCAATTTCTGGCAAAGTAAAGTTCTTCTACAAGACTATAAACCCATTCCTCCGCATCACACACACACACACACACACACACACACACACACAATGCTGGCCATGAAATACTGCCACGTGATGTGTGATTTGGCAAGTTCACACACTTTATATTTTACTGTCTTGCATGTAAATTGGCACTCTACTTTTTCTCTTCAAGTGTACAGACTAAACAATTTACTTTTCTAATTCTTGGAAACATCCATGCTTGGGCTACTGAAAGATTTTTGGATGGAGTTTGTTTTATCAGCTTCTGTTTTGTTCCTTTCACCTCTGTTCATTTGCTTCTGCAACAATGAACTTCCTTGCTGCATTGTAATTGTTTGTTTTCTTGAGGTGGTTAATAACCATAGTTCCAATTTCATGACATAACTTCACCTGATACTATTAGGAATGTCGGTCATGCTTTTAGCTGTCTTCTCTACATGGCCTAACATTTAATAGAGCGCTCTTCAACCTTCTTTTCCTCAAGTACAACAAACACGAACAAAATATTTATGTGTACCACCAGGCACCGAACATATTAATAACATACAGTTTGTACTTTTCTAATTTAACTTTATAAATGATTTTCCTTTTCATTTAAATACAATTAAACAATTTTAATCATGCTATGTTCTCTCTTTCATCCATGCATGATGATCTAATGATGCGGGCCTTGGTTTGGCTCTGCGTGGTTCATGTCAGAGCGATCCGGTTTGGGACTTCCTACGCAAATTTAAGATGACCTCACATATTTACAGCACCAAATTTCAGGAAGAATTCCTCATCTTCCATTTGAGTAAATTAAATATGGTACATTTCTTATAACTTGGGAAACTGGATACATGCTGCCTTGAAAGTAATCCTGAAAATGGCCAAACTTCAACTACTGTGACAAAGTACCAAATGTCACTAGTAAAATAACAGCAAGCAGTGTTTACAGATAAAATTTTACTCAACATTCAGTATTTACAATAAAATAAAATTCCCTCCTACAATGCAGTCACTGCACTGATGTTATTTCTGCTTCTGTTCTTGGTCAGTGTCTCACTCACTGTCTTTCATTCAGTCTGTGCACCCACTGCCCACCTATTCAAACAAAAATTACTAACCACTCCTTAATATTACTTCTGCATCTTATTTGAACAATACCAGTTTCAATCTTTGGTTCTGAGATTTTCCTCAGTCACTACAGAAGACACGTCAGTGCAGGCATACCTCCGTACACGATGCATATTTTCCTGAGACAGCGATAGACTTGAGAAATTTACCTCCATACAGCCTTTTAATAAATAATTAATTGTTCTCCCATCTCTTCACAGCTTTGCTAACAGCAGACTTTTCTTCTGGGAGGCATGGACCCTAAATGTTGATAAATATTGCCAGTACAACACAAAGCTGGAACTGTCTGAGACAGGTGACTCTTCTGAGAAAATATGTCACGATATGCTTGGGATAATATGCATTGGCGCAGTGTCCATTTGTTGCTTATTAAGGTCATAATTCCCAATCTTGCTACGTAAGGCTCAAAACATACACTGTCCAAAATCATAAGCCACGTTTAAAGGATACAATATGTTTACCTGGTATGCTGAATGGAAAGCTGTCACAGCTGTACAGCATGCTTTTCAACAAAATGGTGAACTAACACACAGCACAATGTTGTAACTGGATCTCTGAATAACAAAAGTGCCCAGATGACTGACTGACCTAGATTCCCTCATCTTCTCTTGCTTTAAAGATGAAGTTTACATTCCACCCCTGCCAAGAACTCAAAACCTTATCTTTAAAGTGAGAGAAACACTTCTTCAGTTGGTATTACTAAAACTGTTGCATTTATGCACAATACACTCTTGAGTGTTCCATTTGTGTACACTAACACATACAATGAAGGCTCTTCAAAGTTGACTCAAGATTTGACACTGTACACTCTGTAACTCTGGAATTTATTCAATAATGTTGCTATAAAGAACAGCAGATAATGTAGCACCATTAATAAGCCTGCTACATAACCAGTCCCTCATAATTCATGTCAGTGTAATTGTAACCAGACTCTTGCTGGCAGACTTCGAAGCTTATAGGATGATTCTATATAGCTGTTTTCTGCTTTCATATATACTTCCCGTTGGCTGGTCTGTGTATTCTTGTATGAATTTAATGGCAGAATTTTCTCCATCTGTATGAGGTGCACTTCAAACTGTTCACAACCTTCTCCTTCGACCCAAGAATTACAAAATATGACATGTAATAGGAACAGAATTATCTGACATACTAAATTCTTAGCCTCCTGAAATTTTTCCTTCAAAGTAAACATATTCTTGCATTCTGCCACACTGATCATACAAATATACATTCATACATACATACTACTACCAAAGAAGCAGTTTGTGCATGTGTAATTTACAGGGGACCACTTCTAATGGGACTCGAAATTTGAGCCATTCAACTTCATCTCTGCTAAACTGTGCAGATATTGACTATACATTAATTACCAACTTGGTGCACTGATTATTACTAATTCATAAAATACTATTCTCCTCTACATGTTTCGAGCATCAAGTGCTCATCTTCAAGAGGACATAGTTGTATACATGTAGCATATAGTACCGTCACTCTCTATAAGAGTTCCTGGTGACCTGTCGATACGCAGCTAGCTGCGTATTGACACGCCACCAGGAACTCTTATAGAGAGTAATGGTACTATATGCTACATGTATACAACTATGTCCTCCTGAAGATGAGCACTTGATGCTCGAAACATGTAGAGGAGAATAGTACTTTATGAATAAATAATAATCAGTGCATCAAGT
>JGI20166J26741_10566671_pt1 | contig 15663 bp, 7 predicted proteins | sample TergutCu122P5_FD_26741 | JGI IMG/M metagenome (IMG submission 26741)
CTATAAGGAATATAGTTGTGTTTTTGACTATATACATATGTACCAATAACTTGTTCTTGTTATTCGACAACACAACGGGGATGACGCACCTCAAGATCATCATAATCAAGTTCAACTGTATTTCTAAAAAAAGTTACATTAATTCCATGCATTACGAGGTTGGGCCACTGACCACAGCCCACCTGTCCTAATTACTGCAGCAGTTTTGGCCATTCCAATACTCAGCAGAATAAGTAGTTCCTGCATGTAAGTAGCTCAGACCAGGCTATGAAAGAATGATGTCAGCAGGCTTCTAACATAGCAATCACAACAAGCATAGCTACAACTAGGAAACAGAAATGTGAGTGTGGCAAAACTATCCTTTAAAAACCAAGGCAAATGGCAATTTGGGGAGCAGAAAGCACTTGCTGGGGAAGGCAATGCCAACCAGAGGTTAAGGAGTGTGATCATCATCTACCAGCCTAAGCAACACCACATAATAGCTACTACCATCACCTGTTGGTCTGCAATATGTCAGGTAAGACCCAACTCATTGTTGTAACCTGCTGAGTGTGGAACTGGTGCTAATGAACCCTACGGCTCTGAACCCCCATGTAGAAGGTTTACAGAGTGTCAAGTCATTAAGGAACTCATGTACAGTTGCTGTAGGAAGTAGTAGGTAAATATAGTTTGTTGAAAGAAATGAAAACTTCGATGTTTCAAGAAAGTACAAACCTACTGCCCTTCCCCAAAAGACTACCCATAGTCTTAACTTCGGCAGAATGTTAGACTACACTACCCAGTGTTTTGGCATGTACCTAAGGGAACCTGGGATTAGTTGTAGCTAACAGGATTTGCTCTCTCCATACAATAGTTTGTTAGGTGGTCAGTAGTAGACTACTGTGTTAGTCAATCCATGGAGTTGATGATGGAAGCCACTATTAGGCACCACCCCAGCAGTTACCCTAACATAAACTTAATTTACACTAAAGCCACAGTAAGAAGTCCCATGACACAATCCCCTTCACATTTCTCAACAGCTTTTCTGCTTCACTCTCCAGCAGACATCCACATATTCCCATCCAGTCACCCAGCCACTTTGTTCACATGTATATTGGCAGTGATAAGACTATGTGATAAATTCTGCCTTCATTTGGTTGTTGTAGGTCAAAAGGAAACATCTGTGGTACTTTTATGGCTTCAGTATAACAGCAAATCAAACTGACAATCACAAACATGGCCAACATTATTGTAAAATAATGCAATACAAACATCAGATACTTGCCAATAATGACATCCTTAATGCCTTGGCACTTTCTACAAATGACTTGAACTGTCCAGATTTTGAACGAATTTTCTCCATTATTAACTCCATCTGCCACTCTTTTGCTTTATCCATCTTATATGCACAACCTAGAAAGAAATGTGGAAAAATGTGAGACATACAAACCTTGATCAGTCTAACCTAAATGCAGGAGTGCAAAAGAATCACGAACCTTAACAAACAATACTGACATGCAAGTCTCAGTAAATTACTTGCTATAGAAATACACTCCAAATACAGCAGACTTCAGTAGCTTGCTTATGTGCAAATTAGAATACTCAACTGAACCCCTCCTAACAAGCAATGAATCATGCCAAACAAAATTTGCAATAATATAGAGACACTGTTTTATGTGACAATAAAACACTTTATGTAACAGAAACCACTGGAGCTAGTCCTACTAATGAAACCATTTAATCCTCTTGTAAAACAGAAATGATTACTATGTGCATCCACGAACATCTTCGCACAACGTTCTTCTTGTAAGAGAAGCAGGGTTAAAACAGCAAGGAACATACATATTATACTTACATTACCATTTTAACGAAATATACTGCTACGGAAAACTGCGGCATTTCGCGGCGTTAGTGAATATTAGCTATTATAAAGTTATATGTGCGAATAATAACTGGCTCGGCTGCTAGAGAATACAAGCGGCCTATTTCCTACATATTATAATTTGAAAATTCAAACTTACACTGTTACAGAGGTTAAGTTTTGTAGTGTTAAGGTCTTTACGTCACCTATATTTCTGAGTGATCTGATCAAATGTATCAAGCTGATCATTTCCTTTACTACTTGATTTTTTACGTTCAGACCTTTCCCAGTGACTTGAAACAGAATATACACATGCCACGTCCGATAATTCACGCCAGTTAAAAAAGAAAAGAAAAAAGGCCAAAAAACATACATATTAGAACATTAGTGTCTGCCTCTCTGGACATTTATAGTCATTTGTCGTGTTAACATCACATACACTAACCAATAGGATTCAACTGGAAGCTAAAGCTACAAACATGCAAATACAATAACTTATTAACTGTACATGATGTACGTACAGTTTTTTTATTTCATATGGAACATGTGAAAATTAATTGTGAAGTTGGCTTCAACGGTTGTACAACAAAAATCATAACATTTAACAACACATGTACCTAAAATAACCCTACCTTTAGATAAGTTACATACACTGTTAACCACTCAACTACAAATCAAAGGCAATCAAAAGACGAGACAATCGTATAATATTGTACATAAATTACCAGTTTTCTAACAATTTATACCATGCTTTAGATGCATTTATGATTGAGATACTATGCATTCATCATCCACCAGTGTCACCAACCAAACGACAAAGAAGTGTCTTGCAGACATTCACTTCACCTCAGATGAACATCTGTGTTGTATCATACGTACGTTACAAAGATTATCTGCAGCTTGTGATCGCGCCTGCATCAATTCTTATTTTATGCACACACTTTTTATTAGGGGAAGCCCTGATTCTACGATTTTCACATACAGCGACGTACTCATCTGTCTCCATACCTTTTTTCATCCATCGAACTTTACAGTCGACGAACCCCCACTAGATGATCACAGAACGACCACCACGGAGTATAGAAAAATGAGCAACACCAAGTGATATATATATAATCTGTGCCAAGTGTGAGCGCGGACTTTGCTGCTGACAAACAGCTGATAGTGAACAGCTGATGGGTGAAGGTGTGTCAAGAGACGTGCGTGTTACCGTCAAAGTCCGCGTTTGCAGCTGTCTTGGTAAAAGTGAAATCTCAAACCACGGTTTGTTATGTCTGACCAAGACGTTATTATTGCTGGTGCAGCCTTCATCCCTGTGAAAGTGCTCTGTCAAACAAGAAGGAAACAGAGGCGGAGATGGTGGCAAAGAGCGATGTTTAGAAGGAGATACCGCGAAAGTAACGTATTAAATTTGCGGCTGGAGGACCAAGGGGGTTTGCAGAACCTTACCAGAATGTCCATGAGTGACTTTGAAAAATTGGCAACAAATATAGATCCTCAAATAGCCAAAAGAGACGCAAATTTCAGAGAAACGATTCAGATTAATGAAAGATTAGCCGTGACGCTGCGTTTCCTAGCAGTTGGCCATTCGTACACTAATGTATCTTTTCAAAATCTCCATACACTAATGTATCTTTTCAAAATCTCCAAACAGCTAATTTCGGTGATAGTACCGGAAGTGTGTGAAGCTCTCATAAAAGGATTAAAGAAGTATACTGAGGTATGAAATGGTTGTTTTGTCATTATGTAAGTAATCGGAGAGTGATTTGCCAGCATATTGTAAAGTGATTGTAGTGAGCTGGGTTACTGTGCGTGGAGGTATTGAGGTTACGGGTGACACAATTCAATCGATGTCATTAATGTGGTAAATCGATCATGCATATTTCGGCTTTGGATGTGAACATCATTCCACGTTTAACATCCATATGACTGAAATTTCCGTTCACGAGTTCAATGAATACATATTTCCGTGTTTTGTTTTTTGCATTCGATGGCGCCACAAAATATTCCTTTCTTTCTTACGTGGAAGTCTCTTTCATTTGCAACAAAGAACTTTAATTAATGCCTGGTCTGCCATTATTTACTGCGAAAATATTACTGTATTACAGTAAGTCTTATTTATAGCATCCAACTTCCCATTAATCGTGGCCAACAAGAATAGTCCACATTATATCTTTAAAAATCGATTATAGAAGTGCATATGAAATTCAATTTAACTTCTGATTCACCGATTTATTACTTAATAGCTGTGTGTAACAGGTGAAAGAACTGTCTTAAGTTTGGAAGTGCAGCAGTGCATACGGTATTTATTTTACATGCAAGCGATCCATATTAGGTTTAAAAAACTGTTGGATATAGAAATAGTCAAAATAGATCCATATGTACATAACAGAAAGTAGTATGTTGCACAATACAGTAAAAGAAAAAGTTCTAGTAATGTACCAAATATATGTATGTCTCAATTAAAACATGTATTGGAAAAGCACAAGCGTGAATAATAAAATCTATATGTACTTGGATAACAATCGTTGCTAAAATCAAGACATATATCAGAAACACACAAGCATGATTAACATTCAGTGCTGTTTAAATTGTTAAAAGTAAACAGTAAATTGGTATAAAAATAGAAGGTAATAAACCAAGATCTTTAGAGTTTATTACTATGAAATTATTCATCTAAGTGTAAAATGAGTTTAACTAAAGATCGTTTTTCAAATCCTATTTGAAATGTTTCACATTATGAGACAAGATTTTAATATGAGAAGGAAGTTTATTAAAAACCTTGATGCCAAAATAATAGGTTTCACCTTGAAATGTTGTTATATTTGTTAATGACTGATAATGGTTAGAGTTTTGTCTAGTGTTGATGCTGTGAATCTGAGAGTTTACTTTATAGTGCTCTTTATTATAAACCACCAATAATAAAAGTGAAAGTATACTGCAAATAAACAGAAAACATTTTTAATTTCTTAAAAAAATTCCCTACAGGAATCTCTTACTTCTGGCACTCATAATATTTCTGATTATCCTCTTTTGTAATCTGAAAATATTAATGTTATATGAAGAATTTCCCCATAATATTATTCAATAAGTCATGATGCAGTGAAAATATGAATAATAAACCAGCTTCAATCTATCTTGTGACCTAAATAGTTTAACCACTCTAATTGCACAATAGGCTGCATTTAATTTAGGTATAATTTAATCTGTGTGACTTATCCATGATAAGGTGTTGTCATTAACTGTTCTGAGAAATTTTGTATTAGTAATATTAGTGACTAACAGGGTGACCCTCTATCACCAATATTATTAAACTTAGCATTACAAGAGTGATACAAAGTATAAAAATGGTTCCTAGTGGTATAACGATTGGTAAAGAACAATTGAGTGTATTAGCATATGCAGATGACATTGTATTAATTGGAAAAAATTAAATAGAAATAAGACAACTTTTTGTAGAAATACAAAACACTGCCAGAAAGTTAGGACTAAACTAAGGAAAAACAAAATATATGTGGAACAGAAAAACAGTTCAAAACAAAATAAAATAGGACAATTAACAATATTATATATATATATATATATACACATACATATACAATATACACATTTGAAAGAGTTGAAAATTTTAAATATCTAGATGTTACACTCAATGAAGGTAACAATCACCAAATACATTTACAAGATGGAGTAAAAAATGCTAACAAAACATACATGATGCTACAAAAATTTTTAGAAATAAAAATATATCTAAAAAACTAAAATTAAGACTTAAGAACACAATAATAGACAAAACTTTAACATATGCATCAGAAACCTGGACACTAACAAAGAGAGATAGAAAACAGAAATTTTTGAAAGGAAAGTGTATAGAAGAATTTTAGGCCCAGTATATGACAATGAAAAGAATATTTGAGAATATTAACCATTAAAGAAATTTATGCAGTGGTTTAAAAACCCACTATAACAGAGACAATAAAGTAAATAGATGACATTGGTTTGGGCATGTACAGAGAATGGAAGAAAATAGAATTCTCAAAAAAGTATTATATGTATAAGTTTGGAAACAAGGCTGAGAAGTAGGCCAAGAAATAGATGGCAAGATGAAGTGAGGGAGGGTGGAAGACTAGTTGGTGGAAAAGATTGGAAGAAAAGGATATATAACAGAGAGGAATGGAAGAAGCTACTGAGAATGGCAAGGAATAGTCGCATTCTTTACATGCCAATGGAATGAATGAATATTAGTGATTGATTTGTTGTCATATTCAATGTTCATTCATATAATTAACAGAACTCTTTTTAGTTGTGTATTGTGTATAATAAATTTTATCAAAATTTAATCATAACATATTAACTTTAAGTCATATATTTACTTGTTCAAATACAGTAATAATATTAGATTTTTAATCTTTAGGTGATTTCTAATTCTAATTTTGTATTTTTAAACTATGAATTCCCAGTTACATATTTAACAGGCACATGCCATTGGTCTGTGTAAAGTAAATCAGCATTTGGCACAGAATGGAATTTCAAAACATGTCACATTTTCATTAAAGGAACAAAACTGCTTACATATGTCAAATAAGGAGAGATGAATTTTAAAATTCCGTTAAAACCTATGTTCATTCCATTTATCAAGTCTGAATCTCAGCTGTCCTGAATGAGGTTTTTTTGTACTTGCCTCAGTAACTTGAAACAAACTGCTGTGATTTGAGTTCATTATTCACTAGTCAGCCTACCAATGGCAGTATATAGTCTGAGATAATGACAGTATCCAGAATGACCAACAAAGAAAGAATGTATCAACAACAATGTGTAACAATGTTTGCTAACTTTTTTCTACCTGGTGCCAGGTACCAGTTTTAAATAGCACAAAATAAATCTCCTGCATGTTTCCATCATTACAGGTCATCATGTACACGAACTTGTAATGCTTGGGCTTAGATAAGTTTATACTTCTGACATTATGTAGTCACGTGGATATACAATTCATACAATTCACATGCAATATAGTAGTTATATACACCCTTGATTTTAGGAATATGTTCTTTGTACCTATTTGTGGTTATCTTTGAGATTCAAAAATTTTTAATGTTCCATTTTTCAATGTGTTACTGTTAAAATTGTCAACATATAATTGTTATTGAAATGTTCAAAATATGTCAGTGTACTTGTTCTTACTATCAAAGTTAGTCCATGATAATTATCCATGAGATAGTTTTGCTATTCTTCATCTGTGTGTCTTGTAGAAGTTACTGTATATTTGGTAACTTCTTTAATAATTTTCCTGGTTGGTTCTGCTTCTGATTTTAAAATGTGGTACACTCAGCATATTATAGTACAAGGATCTGGTGGTAGGTGAACTGAAGTGTTTGTTTTTTTATGCCTCACCAGTGACTACTCACTCACTGTATACACATCCCATGATCTTACATGTTTGTTTGTTTATTCTACATTCAAGACACCAGATTCACTTCATAAATGGCTGCAGGTGGCTGAGGAATATAAAAATCTTTGGAATTTTCCCTATTGTGTTGGAGCATTTGATGGGAAGCACATTGAGCTACAAGCACCATTCAAAAATGGAAGTGAATATTGCAAAGGAACTTTCAGTATTGTTCTTCTAGCAGAAGTAAACACAACACATTCATTTTTTGTTTGCCAGTGTGGGGTGTCAGCATAGGACACCTGTTGCAGGTGTAATGGTAGACCAGTGTTTATCCAAGAAACTGTATGATGGAACACTGAACTTGCCACCTCCAAAAGCACCGTCAGGACAAGAAAATCCAACACCTTATGTTTTTGTATGTAATGATGCATTTCCTCTGTAGGAAAATATGATAAAACCATTTCTTGGTACACATGTGGAAGGATCACTGAAAGGGACATACAATTATAGGTTATCTAAAGCTCACAGTGTTGTGGAAAATACATTTGGTATTATGGCATCTGTTTTTCACATCTTGAGGAAACCTCTCCTTCTGCAACCAACAAAAGCAAGAAGTGTGATTCTTGCATGTGTCCATTTGCATAACTTCCTAAGGAAAAGTGATTCCTCAAAGAATTTGTACAGCCCACAAGGAACTTCTAATATTGAGGACATTTCAAATGGTGATATTATTTATGGATCATGGAGGGAGGAAACAACAAATCTAAGAGCCTTTCAGAGTTTAAACAAAACTGGCTGGAAATAGCTGTAGCAGGATATCAAATTCGAGAACAATTTGCAGAGTATTTCTCATCAGCTGGAAGTGTACCACATTGTAAATGAAGTGTTGTGCTTTCCCTACATTTTTCATAAAAAAATAGTTTTGTATAAAATTTTAATATTTGCTTATTCAGTGTGGAATATATTTTTGTAGTGTTTTGACAGACTATTAAACATAAACCTTTCCCTCTGCTCAATTAAGCACCAAACCATGAAGAATATGGAGGTACAGCGTAACCTTGGCTGTAGCTGGAGCTAACTGGTCAGCCTCATGCCTGAGCTCCTGCATCCTCAGGGAAACAGCTCCATTATTCACTGAAAATTTATCCTCTGCCAGAAAATTCTAATTCCCTGGTATAGGGGTTAGTTTACTGTTTGAACTGTCCTGTCTTTCAAATTCTTGTATCAGAAAGACATCCTGGTTTATCCACTCACTTTGTACTGTCCTAATTCTAATACAGTAATTGTACATACCTGTTTTGATAGGAAATAATTCACCATTTCACTCTCTTCACACATTTGGTTCTGCACGTATTATATTGCATCACCATTCACAAAATAAAAGCCATTAACAGTATGGCTAAAAAGATCATACTGACAGTCAATGCTTTGCATAATTCAAGGTTTTTGTATGTCTGCCAGCAGATCACATCATATGCTTGTATTCTGCCTTAATGACACAATTTCTTGAAATATTTGATTTGAAATGTTTGTTTTGATTCCCTCTATAAATTTTTTCAACTCACTAATAATTCAGTGAGACAGTCATAAATTTACTTAGGTATACATGTTAAACATGTGTTACCTCATCAGATTGTAAAAAAAGCAGAATCTGGTTGACAGATTTTTTTGTAAAAACCATAAATATAAAATTACATGAAAATCCATCCAGTGGGAGCAGAGATGTTCCATGTGGACAGACATGACAAACCAAATGGTCACTTTTAACGACTGTTTTGCCAGTTCAGCTAAAAATGAGTAACAATAGCAGCTGACATTCAAGGCCAACACTCAGAAATGTAGTGTGAAGAACTGATCATGATATTAAGCACAGTCAAAAAAATATCTGCTTGAACTCTTAATTGCAAAAGTTTGAAGATGCCAAACATCTGGGATGTAACTGTGTGACGTGGTGCATATTACATGCTCACTGGTACACTATATACAGCTTTTTGGTAATGTGCATACAAGCTGTAAAAAAAAGTACTGGCATTGGGAAGAAAGAAGTACACCATTTTTACTTTGTGGTGTCTGTTTACTGCACAAAATAGAACAAGTCATTATTATTTTCCATTTACAGTTGGTTTTATCATTTCTCTGCACCGTTTTGTTCCAAGTTTGCATTGTTCAATGAGAGGTCTTGGGGGAAGTCAATACCTACCTCTTACAAACTTAGCAACTTTTAGTTCATTCATGCACAAAACTAAATTATTGCCCTATGTAATATAAGTTACCTCAAGACCTCCATTCAGTACATCCTCAACATCATTATGTAATATAATATTGCATATTTGTTGCTTCAATCCACTAACAAAGGACTGTACCAGGCCCAAAGATTTTTTTTTTACCATAACTCTGTACAAGTACAGTAACATACAAAGATTTACCCATCATCGTGTTTCTGCTACACAGTTATCATCTCACTTCACATAACTGTTTTACTCTTCTAACAGTTAAATCAATACTATGAAGAACATTTCATTTGCAATGTTACCTTCATAAGCTTGTATCATGATTATTATTAGTTGTATTATTACAGATGTTCCGTGACTAAATAACTGATTTAAAAGCTAAATGAAAGTGAATATGTCATTTCATACACTTATTTTTATGAAATGATAGCCTTCCTAACATGTAATAATACTGCAACTGACCTTGTAAAAAGAGAGGGAAGAAACAATAACACTGCAGCTCTTTACAACAAACCCAGATACTAGAAAAATTAATTATAATGTTAGAAAAGTAATTTTACATAGAATGGCACTTTTTACAACTGGAAGATGGAGATGTAAGAAACATCAATAAATTTCATTACACTTTTACCAGGAAATGGGTTTCAAAGCTCCATGTATGATACAACTGAAGCTTGTAAAATAGGAAGCAAGTGACAATATGAACACCATTCTCTAGAAAAAAAAATACAGGATATACTGATATATATCTGTCTGATACATGGCATTCATCACCTGGATCAATACAGCACTGAAAATGAATTCAGTATTGAAAACAACTGAAGGTTCATGCCAACAACCACATTCTGTTTAAAGAAATATAAAAATTCTGCAGCCATATTAAAGCTAATCTGTACATGGAAAATCAGAAGTTTTTATTATATTATGTTGCCTGAATAACTGAAAATTAAAATAAATTAATTTAGTTATTAGAGTCTACATTAAACTTAAGTTATACATCATGCATACACCGTTGGTTGGTTTGTACATATTGCACGAACAGAAATACATCTATCGACAAACCATAGTTCCTAGTTCCTTACACTGAGTAACATTCTATATAATGAACATCAACTCATTACACAAAGATGCAGTATATATTTACATCAATATTCAATTAAAATCAGGTATTTAGAAATGAACAATAGTTACAAAATATTGAGGGAAAATATAAGACTTCTTACAGGTACCTGTACAATTAATTAACAAGATAACATTATTTACATCTGTTAAGTAACAAGAAAGAAAACTGAAAAATAAAGGAGATATAGTTTATTTGAAGTTTCAATTCCACAACAAATTATGCCGATCATATACACATCAGAATACAGGGATTGAGACAGTAGAAACTGTGACCTATATCCTAAGGTCATGGATGAAAGTTCCATGGATTGATGCCTCCACATCTCCCTCCACTTGTGCTTCTGCATACTGCTCTATATTACAAGCAACAGACTGTGGGATCATTGATGTTGCATTAACAGGTTCAAACCAGGACCACAAATAGAAGTAATAACCTGTTCTTTATGGCCCAGTAAAGTCCACCTTATACCAACAAAAGGTATCACGATACTTACAAACACACGTAAACTATTTCCAAGTTTTACACATTTTAATATGTATTTCAGTATTACATCTGTGCATCTTTAACATAATTAGCCACTACTCGTTTCTTTGTTAACCACCTCCCAAATGCCACAACATGTAGGAGGAGTTCATATATTTATAAAACTACTGTCCTGTTATTGTTGTGCATTTGTTGGAATAAATATTGTGAATTAATTCACTGCACAGAACATTGACATTTTTAAACATACATCATCACTGGTGACAGTAAACAGTACTACACATTAAAGACAAACAGCTGAACCAGTGCAACATGGGAAAAATTATATTTCAAGACCAATCCAAATGTTATGGCTGCTCCATTCCCCACAGGTCACATAAAGTAGCATCTGGGATTTGATAATATAACGTTCAGCAGTTTAAGATGTATGGTCTGGCATTTATAAGATGCATTACTTACATTACTTACAGCCAACATCCATAAGGAATAGCCATATGGCTGCTTCTAATTACGACAGGTTTGGAATACTGAAGATGTTTACTTTCTTATACACTTGGATCCACTAAGGATAATCACTGGGCAGGGGGAAGAGCAGACCTGGGATATCAATGCATAATTTGATGATGCAGGGCAACCAACGGTTCAACAAACTGTAGGTCGTGTAGCTCCTTGTATACTAAATGGTGTAAATGTCACAACCTTAACATCATTCACCCTTTCCTGGTGTAAGGTGGACTCCAGTGAACCATAAGCAACACAATGTGTGTGTGTGGGCCTGGCTCAAGCCTGCAAATACAAGACGGTCAGTGAAAAATTCTCGAAAATTTTCATCCCAGCAACCATGGAACTTTTTCCTGTGGCCTCCACATAGTTACTTAAATCCACCAAGAACCTACTGCATTAAAGTTAAATTATACATGACAGTTTAGATGCTGGTAGTGTCTGGCTGTTCATATAAACAGGTCAGAACATTATTAGGCAACTATTTTGTACATACTACTGACAAAACTTGTCATATCACTCAAGAGATTGTACATTATGCTGTAAGCTATATGAACAGTATTATTACAGTTAAAGTAACTACAGTTTGAATGTCTGGGGTCAATAACATTACAACAAAATAACAGTAATACCAGCAAAGGCTTGTACAGAGCTGCAGTGGTAAATCTACTTACTGGGATGCTTGTCTTTAAAAATTCTTAAGTCTGGAGTTTTATCAATTCAACACCCCTTACACTCTTCATATTCTTCAATGTAAGTCTGGGTTAAGCTGAGATACAAATTATATACATAACATTATAATGCCAGGTACCCAAGTAGAATATTTGAGACTGAGTTCTTTACTTCTTTCATTTCACACCACATTTTTCTCATTTTACAAAGTGAGATCTAATAAAATATGTTTAAAATTCAGATCTTATTTGTGATACAAATTTATACAACAGTGAGCAGAGCTTCATTCAGAAAGGTGTTCCTAGGGTGAAAACCCTACCCAAACTGTCTGCGATGGTCCCGAAAGTGTAGTTGCATGAGATAAATCTTGTCAGCAGAATGATTTTCACATGACACACTTCCAAGAGATCTTACAACACACAGTTTATGATCAATAATGTTCTGGAGGAACCCACCCCCTCCAAAATTAAACCACATGGTATCACACCCCAGAAAATCATAAACTTAAAAATTCCTTCTTATTTGTACCTATAATGGCAAGTGATGTGTGTGTGTGTGTGTGTGTGTGTATGTAAATAAAAATTAGAGAGGGATGTGAAATGAATTCCTAAAATATAAAAAGGACATATCACAATAATGGAAGAAGTGGTATTTATTGCACTTTTTCAGTGCACTAATACTAATATACACCTATTTTAGTATTTCACTAATAAAATGCACAATGCTGTTAGCCTTATGTCAACAATATGTTCATCACGAATGTTCAGCTCTTTCATAAGGCATGTACATATGATGGTCTTCTGAGATGTGATGTCAATTAGTTTGGCAGGTAAGTACAAACATTTTGGAGGTAACTACTCCATCATCTGCCCTGAAGATGGAGGAAACAAGTTCCTCCAAAAAGTTGTCACTCATCAACCAACCTACACAGTGCAACATTCCAGAAGTCTGCAATCTTGATATTCACTACTGTGTGAACCTCACATCTCAAAGGGTATGTGCTGTGTAACGGACAGAATCACGTATATAACAACTGAATAACAAATGAAAGATCCAAACATCCTACAGATCTGACCCATTGGTTGGTTTTGTGTGTGTGTGTTGGGTTACTGTTTACAGAAGAAACTTGGATTGTTTCATTTGAGCGAGTTTTTACAGATTCCAGGGTCATATTCAGTAGGTTTAGAGCATGAAACTTCATCTAACATATCTGGAACTACATGAACTTTTTTTAATTCTCATAAAACTTATGAGAGAAAGACTTTGTTAACAATCACAATCATTCTATATAAATAGCATAGTTTATTTGAAAGCCTGGGAATAAAATTTAGTTCATGTTAGCCGAGTTCTCAGAGAACTCACAAAATAAAGTTCTATGTAAGGACTGGTTATTATGCCCCCTACTGTGAATTCCAAAACAAACAAAACATATCTGCAGCAACACTGTGAATGCAGCAGTTCATATACAGTAATTTGATATCATTAAATCCACCATGTTATACACTACTGCATTAACATCAGCATGTTTCAGCATAATATGCCAATATTAGTGCTTCTGCACAGTTTGTGCACAAAATGTCAAAAGTGTTAACACCTTGTAACAAAATCACCATTACGGATCAGTTAACATTTCAAAGTAACTGTGTAACACTTAGTCTCTTAAAGTGTGTGTGTGTGTGTGTGCACACACATGCCTGTGGGATGGTGGGGGGGGTGTATTTCAATTTCATCATAGTAATACCATATCCTGTAAAGATTATGCCACTGCTTCCACACACCAAAAACATTTTCCTCTTCCCATAACTTTGCAGGATGTCAAAGTTTGACCTTCTATAATATGCCACCTACTATCAACATTCATAGCATTAGTCACATCCATTTGCTGGTTTTCTCATCACATACTGATTAAGAGTTTATTGTTTATCAATTCCTGTCAAGTGAGAAGGGTATGGAAGAAAATGGTTATGACCAATTTGTATGATTTGGAAGAAAGGACACCCCAAATCTCACATGGGATATCCAGATCTTTGGACATGGCCTGATCATGAATATACAACAGAGAATAGACATGCTGCCAGATGGGCTGATGATGACCTTGGGAAACCCTGAATGATAAGCAGAAACCATCCTTACATTTCATTTTAACCTGTCATCCACTTTACTACTGAAATTTTATATAATAAAATGGACACTCCACTTAATGTTCTGATTCATGGACAAGAATTTAAATTTCAAGCCGCAAGAAACGAAATAGACTAATTATTCACTTCTTTGGCAAAAATTCCAAACATAAGACTTTATATTGTACTGAGCAACATGTAAGGTATGCTGCCACAAGTACAAAGACACCAACATAGGGGGGATGCCCAATATCTACTGACAGATACTGAAACTGAAGGATGTTGCTAAATAACCAAGCCACTGTAGATACAGGTCACACAGCAGTGTTGAAGAACATTCAAGGCTTCTGGGATGACATGTGTCAAATCATAAACAGATGTTTCGCACATGCTTTCTGCCCCCACCTGCAGGGTAGTTCTTGTTAGACTCCCCTAAATATGGAGGAACCAAGCTGCTCCAAAACATGTGACAGACCATCAATCGACAGAGTCATTCCTAGAAAGGTGTTTTGAAGACAACTAAGCAAAAAAGATATTTGTTCTGTATCATGAAAGAAACTCATGAACTATCTGAAGGAATGACTTTGACAAATTTTATATTAGAGGGAATACAAAACGCATACCCAAGAATTAATTTTTGCATACATTTCCTAACTTGTTTTATATTCTTCCAGATGGTTATGTTAATGCTGCTTTCAATAGATGAGGTTATTATGGTAGGATGGATACAGAATGAACTGCAAAGGCAATAGATGTAAGAAGCCTCGTTTCAAGTACTGACACATAATGTGGGTGCATGGAGGGGTAACGAAAACAACAGAAGACCTATAGCTGGTATCCTTGCTCAAACTTGAAAACAGGATCCCCCGAGACAAAGCAGAAGTGCTACAAAAGCGGCCATTATTGCTGGTTACTCACTGTATGCCAAAAGTTTAGTATTAGGGTTGAGTGCAAGCATGCAGTAAGGTATCTCACTTAAATTTAGGTACGGACTAAAACAATTTACTTTACAAAGCACCTTTTTTTTCTCTCTCTCTCTAAAAGAGTCCTTTGGTATTGTTGCCCATTGTATCTGCCCTAAGTGAACATTTAGCATTGGTGGAATAACTGACAAGCATTAGATGAAAAACTTGTTCCACTGCAATGTCTACCATAAATGTCACTGGCCTGCCCCCAGTACTGAACCTGGACATCCATAAATATTAGTGTTGGCATACATTTATAACTTATAGATTAATTTCAAAGAAGCTATGGCTCTGAAGCAGATGGTTCAATACTTCATATCAACTAAAAGTACAAAATGG
>JGI20166J26741_10567782_pt1 | contig 15662 bp, 17 predicted proteins | sample TergutCu122P5_FD_26741 | JGI IMG/M metagenome (IMG submission 26741)
ACCGTTCAACTTTGGACATAGGTGTTCTGGGTTATATCGGTATACTTTAACATAAGGAACACCCTCCCGAAGTCTGGCACATTCCTCCTGGGACACCTGTATATTAACCAAATACATCAATACATTTGCTTAATTTGAAGTAAAAACATGAATTAAACTTCATTAATTTTCCCAGGCATACAGCTAGCTAGCTCTACTGCCAGGGATGGATGAGGCGACAGGGATGTTCTCATATGTAGCAGGCATAGCCAAGCCCGTTAACGCGGGATAGCAGTACTGTTCGGAAATGAGCCACACTGGTTCAAGTCCCAGTATCGGCACATATTTTTTGTTTTTGTATATGTTTTATACTCACCAACAATCAAACTGTTCAGTAACACATCCATTATTTAATTATACATTTCAAAAGTTATCTTTGCTCCATTGGCAGGGCTAGAAATGCAAGTGGCGCAGATATTTCCGTTATTTTTCCATAATTCTTTTTCTTTGTTTACTGACATTCTGATTTAGAGGGTTTGTGTTGGATTGGGACTTAAACAGGTGCTTATGGGCCATAGCGGGTCACAAGATCTGACAAGTTTTACTGGCTGCACTGATGATGGTCGTCATGAAAACTGAAATTTGTATGTTGTAATAATAATAAAATTAAAGGCAATGAAGAGCTTATATTGTTTATTTTAAAATGCATTTTGCTGCATAATCAAAATGATGGATGGACTGTGCCCTAACCTGTATTTTAGTGCTTGTAGTATGTTTATAGCATGCAGCTGTGAATTTACACAGAAATATCAATACTCACCCAACTGTTAACTGATTTTATGAACTTATCAAATTGAATGCTTCTGTTTATAAAATGTAGTCTTTTAGTCATATTCAGTTTGTTTCACAAATTTTTGTGGGTCGCCTGAACTGAAATGGGCCCCATGAGGCCCATTTCACCCCACTTTGATAAGCTTGCTATAGACAAATTATGTGCAAAACATGCATGGTTTAAAGACATTTTGTTTCTTGAATTATCTCGCTAATGCATATAAAATTAGAATACTTTAGCCCTTATAAGAGTTGTTTTCAGAAAATGGCCTCTTTAATAAGAAGTCCAGAACCCCTGTGCTTCAACCACTGATTTCATTCTTTGTGTCACGGACTCAATCAGTGATCGAATGCAAAGCTGAGAAGATGCAACTTCATCCCACACGTCTGACACAAGAGTCCATAACTCAACGCTATTTCTGGGAGGGAGGACACACCAGGTTTCCTGCATTGTCCTCTTCACCTCACTCCACACATTCTCAATGGTGTTCATATCAGGCACTCACGGCAGCCAGTCAATAAGTTTGATGTTGGCCTGTAGGGACAGCCATTCTTGAACCACACAAGAATCATGACTGGAGGTGTGGTCTTGCTGGAAATGGAGTATACCATCGGAATTAAGCATGCGTACAGGGGGCAGCATTACGTTCTGCAGAATGTGCTGATACTGAAGGTTGTCCAGATGACCTATACCATGGAGCACTCCAGCTCCTTCATGGGAAATCCAGCCCCAACAGAGAACAGACACAAGACCACTGCGTGTGCAGGTAGACATATGCTGACAGTTGTAATGCTCTCCCCGAGGTCTGTAAACTAAAACCCAACCATCATTTGGTGAGCTAAATGTAGATTCATAAGAGGATATGACACTATTCCACTTGTGATCTTGCTCTCAGCAAATGCTAAACAGTATTAGTTTATGTTCGTCAGTGAGAATCTTCTGCACTGCAGCGTATCGTGGCCTGAGACCTGTTTCCTTTAGTCTCGAAATAAGTGTGGTTTTTTGGCCCAGGAAAGCCAGCGGCAGCTTTAAGATCCCCTGCACTGACGAAAGGGTTTCTCTGAGCTTCAGCTACTACTGCAGCATCCTGAGCTGGGCTGGATACGCGCCATAATGCAGTTCCTCTGCACCTTCCAACTTGCCCTTCCCTCTGGTATTTCTGTAGCCATGCTCTTGCAGTAGTCTTTGGGACACCGTACAGTTCACCTGCAGTGCTGGCACTTAATTCTCCCTCCTCAGCAAGAGTGATGACGCGTTTGTGAATAGATCTATCATGGTTAGCCATCGTGATGAGAATGAAGAAGAGCTCAAACTTATGCCAACCCTGTCGATACATCAGCTCAAGGACAACCCTGATGTTGACAAACCCTTTTCACTTTCTTTCCTTATTTCAGTATCACTTGGCAACCAGTTGCTATTAGAAAGGAGGAGAGTTAGATGAGTTTCTTTGTTAGTATGATGGCCTGCAAATTTGATTCGATTTGGAATTCTCTTAGTAGGTGGCTCAGAAAAAGATAGCTCTCTCGCTCTCTCTCTCTCTCTCTCCCTCTTTTGGTGGCTAACAGCCGGTCAGGGCACATATGTGTGCTAGTTTGGTTTCGTGTGGAGATTTTGGTTTTTATTTTGATCTCTGTTCTCTGTGGCATACCGGCCCATCTGTCTGGCAATTGTTTTTGGGCACATCCATGATGGGGGGATGTGGGAATTGGGGGATGGGGAGGCTGTCTGCTTCCAGTTAATTAGTTTATTTCTTTCTGTTTGTTGGCAGGAAAAACTCATGCTGAGTCATGGTGCATTTGTTGTGATAGAGAGATCTCGTAATGTATACGACGTATGATTGTAATAAGTATTGTGACAGTTGTTACAGAACTACTTGTTATGTTTGCGTTTGTTTCTTTTGATTCTCATTCTTTTGTAACTGCACCTAGGAGCGGGCCTATAATCCACGGCCCAAGATGGCCACCAGCAAAACAGTCATCCACAACAGCATTATTTTCATGCCGGTATGAGGTTGTAGTGTGATGTAACAGAAATGATGCTGTAGCAGACAAGTGTTGCACGCTCGTACCTGAAGGTGTAATACTTATGGACCATGTTATAATATTCATGTAGTAAAATGATTAGTATTGTCAGGCTATAAAAAAAACTAGCACAAAACTCTAACCTAAAGATAACTATTATGCGGGGCCATGCCACTTACCAACACGTGCATACGTGAAGGTGTAATTCTTATGAAACCTATTGTAATATTGACATGATTAGTAGCGTCAGGCTATTAAAAAAACCTAGCTCAAAACTGTAAACTAAAGATGATCACTATTCTGCAGGGCCGTGCCGCTTACCAACACATGCGTATATGAAGGCATAATTCTTATGAAACATACTGTAATATTCACATGATTAGCAGTGTCAGGCTATAAAAATCTAGCTCAAAACTCTAAACCTAAAGATGATTGCTATTCTGCGGGGCCATGTCGCTTACCGACACATGTGTATATGAAGACGTAATTCTTATGAAACATATGCGGGGCTGTACCTGATCACAGAGAATGGGTACGTGAGAAACGTCCTGTTCATCCCACTGTCTTCTTGCAGCATCCAACATCCGTATGAAAAACTCGGCACGCACGGCATCTCCTGCAAGCGTTTCTTGTAATCGTCAACAACTTTAGATATTATCCACCATTCTACACTCGGAATCAGGAATACGCCACTTAAGACCCTTCAATGATAGCACAAGCCTAGCATTCAAGATGGCTATAAAAAGTACCGATGGATTATGGGTGTTACATAGAAAACGCAGAGAAGGTGAAGTGTGTGTGTTGCAGTGACACACATGTCGGTAAGTGACAGCTGTGGCCCTGGATTCTAGGCCATGCCCCTGCACCTATATTGTGAGCTATTAATATACACACAGGAATGTAAATTTGTTGTGTCAATAATGACCTGGATGGTAACTATTCCCCCACGAGAGCCGATGGTGCGGGACTCGGCGGTCCAAACATCCGAGAACAAACTTATGAGTGCGGGCGCTTAGATTTCTATCAGGTGCTCATTCCATAACCCTGAGGGCTCAACTTCATACACCAGCGCTGACACGAAGTGAATAACGGCAAATGACAGTATTTATGGTGAAGAGGGGCTGGGCCTACCCTCAACTAAAGGCAATGATCATATTGTCACCGGCAGGTCAGTTTTCGGGTGACTTTGTTATTATTATTATTACAACATAAGAATTTCGGTTTTCATAACCAATGTCATCAGTGCAACCAGTAAAACTTTGTCAGATCTCATGACCCGCTACAGCCCACAAGCACCAACAAGATTCACGTGCTCTGTTTAAGTCCCAATCCAACACAAACCCTCCAAATCAAAATATCGTTAAACAAACAAAAAGAATTATGGAAAAATAACAGAAATATCTGCGTCACTCACACGTCTAGCCCTGTCAATGGAGCAAAGATAACTTGTGAAATGTATAATTAAATATTGGATGTGTTACTGAACAGTTTAATTGAGTGTGAGTGAGTATAAAACATATACAAAAACAAAAATATATGCCAATACTTGGACTTGAACCAACGTAGCTCATTTCCAAACAGTACCGCCATCCCGCGTAAACGGGCTCAGCTAAGCCTGCTACATGTAAGAACACCCCTGTCGTCTCATCCATCCCTGACAGCAGAGCTAGCTAGCTAGCTAGCTGTATTCCTGGGAAAATTAATGAAGTTCAATTCATGTTCTAACTTCAAATTAAGCAAATGTATTGGTGTCTTTGGTTAATATATACGCGGCGTGATTGACTGTAATGAATGGAAGAAAGAGAAATGCCACAAATGCATAAATATGGGAGACCTAAAACGACTCAAATTATGATGGCAACTATATGTCACCTGACTTCCGGTTCGGGACTTAGAAAATTTCAGGCTGCTTGATTTTTGTTGAACAGAGGGTACATAAACAAATAAGCATATAACAGATGAGGTACTGAATCCAGCCCAAGCATTGCCAGCAACTGGGAACAGATGGCAGAACATGTCACAATCAATGCTGTAGGGTGTAAAAATATATACCACTTCCTCCAAAACCTATTCCTTCTTTAGTTGCTGTGATGCGTAATTGCATAATCTCACCCACAGGCACATCCTGATCTTGTAAATGTATCTTCGTATTCCTACACTGTACGCACAACACTGAATGTTCCAGAACCTTATGAGACTCAAATTACCTGCAGTATGTTCCTTGGCTCCCAGACACTTAATGTAGCTACTAGACTATACCATAGTTGCAGGAAGACATTTTGGATGGCAACAAGGCACCCAGAATGAAAGGAAGAGTACACTATTTTAGCCAGACTCAGGGCAATGCCACAAGCAGGCACAATACTATTCCGCCCCCACTTGTGCATGCCTTAGTGCAGTTGCTTTGATATGCAGACATGGACACATAATTTACAGTATCTTTTTCAGTGATGCCAGGTAACGCTAAACACAAACGCAACTCCACAGCCATAACCTGCAATGCAAGTGAAGTGCTAGAAAACCAAAAACAAACCCAACCCCTAATCAAAACCTTTAATGCAATAGTGTGAAGGTGGGACACTGATCACACATCCTTATTGCAATGATAAATGTAATACAGTCTCCTGTAACCATCATCCAATATGCAAGGAAAAATAAATGTTGCTGAGTACACGAGTAGTACTGCTGCTTCAACATCACAAAAGTCTAAAAAACACTTTTTATGAATGGAGACAGTAGGTTTGCTTTTGTATGTCAGGAACTTAAGCCAACAGCAGCAGAATAAAAAATTCTCCGAACTGAACACCATTCCATTTAATTTGATGCAGGCAGATTGCATATCATAAGGGCAGGCAAAACTTCGGATGTAATTTGATTTCAGGCCAATATTTCACAAAACCACAAGCAAATTCGATATACGGCTTGAATTTATGTACTGTATTCAAAATCCATTTATATTCTAAGAATTTCATCAAACAAGAATGTTTGCATTAACCACGTGTCTGTGGTTAAATGTGTGTAAATGGACTGAAACGGTTCAATCCACTGTAGCAACGATAAACAAAACTACAGTGAAATGAACCAACGTAACCCAATACAAAATCACGCAAATGAAGACAAGGTAACTTAACCCAATCCGACCTACCTAAGCTATGCTAACCGCCCCCAATATCAACCTGAACCTATCCTATACGAATCTAATGTAAAGCAATGAAATGGAAAAATGGCTACCTTAATTGCCACGGCAGTTACACTCTTTAACGCAAGGTAAGCGAAAATTAAAGTTTAGCGTTCACGTCACCACTTCACAGAACTTACTGCCTTCAGCGGACGATTTCGGGCCCGGTTTGTAGCTCTTTACACTAAGAGCCCAAACTTTTACGACACAACACACGAATTGCCGGAAGATAATTCTGTACCCAAGAAACGATTAGTACCGGTTGGCAAACCTGACTCCTTGTCGCAAAGTAAGTAAAACTACCACCACACATTAACTGAATCGCTACACCAAAACGAATGCGCTATTACTATCCTGAGTTCAGCATTACTAACCTGCTTCCTTTTCCAGGGCTTCCTTCAGCCTGTCAACTAGAACGGCTTTGTTTCCCTTGGTATCCAACCCACGAGACGATAATTCGGCACGAAGTTCCACAACCTTCAGTTTTGATGGATCCATGCTAGAGCTCATTTCTGCCAGCTCTTTAATATAAAATTAGACTTGTCAATAACGCAAGATACTACAAAACATACAACTTCACGCTATTATTTTCCACTTCGCGTCTGCATTGAAAATGGCGTGCTCGTTAGCATACGTTTGATTTACTTTATACGGTAACTTGTGATTGGTGAAGGAAGAGAGTATAATTAAAGACGCCAAACATTTGACCAATGAGAGCATCATTTACAAAACAGCTTTGATATACACCGCTACTTCCATTGGGTAATGATGAGCGCGTTTCGCTACAAATAGTCCGCACACACTTTTCGTTACCATGGCAACGGGTTTGTTTACAAATGGACGAAGAAGGTATATTCCATTAATTTTGGCTACTTTATTTTTACTGTATATTTTCTAGCTATATATGCTCCGGGGCATCTGTGGTTAAATATACTTGTTACATGCAAAATTAGCTAACGCGATTCAGGTTTTCAGGCCACAGCGGTTGTCCTGGGTTTCTGCAAAGTAGTTGTTATATGAACCGTCATTTCAGAAGAACGGTGCTGCCCTTATCTACAGATGAAGGCAGTGGATTCCTCTAAAGTGTTAGTAACCACCTACCAGACTACATGGTGTTATAAATCTACGTTTTAAACCCCTACAATGATTATAATTAACTCTTTGGTCTTCATATCATGTTATGTGTAGTGAATATAAATCAGCCACATCCCTTCTAAAGCAATAAAATGGAATTCACATTTCACATATTCAAAAGCACTGGCCTCTGAACACAACACACACGTACTCTAAATTGAACTGACATAAAATTAACTTCCACATTATATATAACTTACCCTGAACCTTGCTTGTATTTTACAGAGCCTTTAACTGTACTGGACAAAAAAATTATAGAAGCTTTCATGGTATTTGATCATACAAGCAGTAACACGGTTGATGTTCGAGAAGTTGGTACAATTATACGCTCCCTTGGTAAGTTAATTCTATTAGTTGAAACCTTCAGATACACCAAATACCTCCATAGAAATGGACCCTCACCATGGAAGCAAAGAATAGATTCCAGGAAAGTCCATGCAGGATATGAGGTGGACAAAGTGGTAGTGGAACAAGTTTTTCTTTGAGTACTTAGTTTTCCCACGAAACTCATTCCAGCGATGCTCCATACTCATCCTTTCATCTGTCACTAATGTTATATGATCTTCATAAACTACAACATTGTTATGTAACACACTTAAGCTGTAGGAAAGAATTTTTGATAGCAAATTATTTATGTCTTTTGTCTGCAACAGTGTTCATTGATCCTTGCAGAAACAACCAAGTAAGTGTAGAATTTATTATTATATTTCCACATCTGTGTCACTACCATGGCGTGGTGCATTCCCATGTTGCACATGGAATAAACTCCAAATACAGAACTACAAACATTATGAAATGAACAGTCAAGGGTAACAGCAAGGTATGGTCCTTCATCTTCAAGATCACTACCATCAATAATCACAAAAAATGCCACCAACACAACTATTTATTATGTAGTATAAAGCTACGTGTTTCAGTTTAATAAGACCATCATCAGGCCAGGTATAAAAAATTATACAAGCAAGAAATTAAATGTAAAACTATATATAATTCATGTGAGATTACTAATGGCTATATCAACACAAGGGAATGTCATCTATTAACCCTTTATGTCTGAACAGGAAAACTGTACCGGTATTTAAATGCCCTTCACACCCAAAAGGGGAAAACTGTCCTGCAACACCATGTACTTTTTAAAATTTTCTGCATTATAATGACACATCTCTTTTTTTTACCATAGTTGTCTTAGAGGCTTATATGGGCAAAAAGGTTTGTGTGAAATTTAATTCCAGTCAAAATTATCACCAATGAGGTGTAATTTTTGTAACAGCCTTTGGATTGCAGTGGTTCTTATTTTTCCCTCATACTGGCAAAATGGAGCAGATAAACACACATGAAGGCCCTTCCAACAAGTCACTGTTCCTTCACGAAGCCTCTTCTGGAAAATCCACACCCCCTTAAACCACATTATTTCATCACAAAGGAGCTTGTGAAAAATACCACTTCAGTAATTATCTATCTACCTATCTATCTGTCTATCTATCCGGTTTTATAACAACTTAAGTAATTACAATAGTAATATTTACTTACAATTGCGTGTTCCGCTCTCCCATTTTAGTGTCAGTTGGTTCTCAGAAATAGTTTGGTGTGATATACCTCAAAACATGGGGTAATACACAGCCCCATTTTGCATTCTCAACACTTGTATTTTGTTCTCGTTTCTTTGTTTTTGGCAGAACACACACGACACCAAATTCTCTTACACTGCACGAGACAGTGTCCGTTGCGTCTTTAGTCAAGTCTTTGTATATGGCTCGTGGAAGGGGCTTGTCTTCTTTGTCCTGCGGGCTGAGGTCGAGGCACGCTTCCTGCCTCATGTATTAGGTCCCTCACCAATGTCAGTCTGTATTGTCAGTGTGATAATTTTGAACCACAAGAGGCAAGAATGATAAAGCAGTTAAGAATGGTAAGGTCCATAAGATGGAAGAATAGCTTCTTTGCCCATATACAAGTCCGTCTGCTAATAGAGTAAGAGTTCGTCATGCGGTCAGATTTGTCCAAATACCTCATGTGTCTATTATTGTCCTGTAGTATGGCCGGTTTCATGGCTTTTCCATGCTGATCACAGAAATTACATTCCAGTGGTGAAGAATGTATGTTTGTCAATATGTTTACATTTCGTTTGTCTTTCCTTGCTATGGCTGTCAAGTTACTGTTCACCTTAGCATTTAGATCATCCCTCTTCATTTCCATTTTATATCCAAAGTTCTATGGCATCCCTTTTCTATTTGGTCTAACAGTTCCACAGCAGTTGCCTTAGTATGTAAATCATCAAATAACACTGGAGATGAAAAGAAATTGTCCATTTACAAATTGTGTCCCAAATGTTCAATCCTTGCTGCAAGTCCTGTCACAGCTGCATGTGTAGCTGTGAAGGAGGAAGTCACATGTTTCCTGTCTTTGCCTAAATACATGGTCATATTATGGATATATGCATAGCCCTTAGAATCACACGGCTTGTAGAGCTTTATCCCAAATCGCTTGTGTTTCTTTGGTATATGCTGTTTGAAGTTAACTCTGCCTTTGAAGAGCACGCTGATTTCATCACCTGCTAATTTTTCAGTTGGTACGTAATAATTAACATATGAATTTCTGAGCTTGTCAAATATAGCTCTCATTTTCCACAGTTGGTCATAATTTTCATCTGTCTTGTCAGGTTCATTTTTAATGTCACTAAAATACAGAAATATAAGTATATGAGAGAATCTGTCTCATTTCTTAGTTTTTCTGTACAAGGCCACAAAGTACTGTTCCAGGGTCAACCAGTAATCTTTCAGCACATCCCTCTGATCATGCCCCATCTGCACAACAGTTGCCAAAAACAAACACATTTCCTGAACTGTCATGTCAGGCAGTGGGGAATGTCCTTCATCCAGTGTGTTGAAGTACTGGTGATAATATCTATTTGTCTCTTCCACCTTTCAAAAAAGAGGGGGATGAAAACACCCAGTGGCAAAGAGTCTTTATTGATGTGGGGTGCCTCTTGTTTACCGTAACCTACTGTGACCTGCAAACTTGTGGACTAGAGGTACAGTAGGAAAGTTCCTATTGTCAATCCACTGTGTGAAGTTTGTGTCAGTACTGTCAATCTAAGCAAAAATTTCTTCATCTGCCGATGAATGCGCGTCAGAGTCCGATTCTAAAATAAGTTCTGTGATGTCTTGGTTTGTAAGGTTTCTTCTTGTAGCCATAATGCTAAACACACTTCGACCCAACTTGGCACAAACCAAACCCAACACCTGCTGATGTAGAGATTCAAGTGTCAGCTGTGCCTGCCCTCTTCCAAGTTACTGCTCCGAAAGGGATGGACTGAAGTGTTCAGTTGAAGATCGACAAAAGTATGTATGTACAGTTCAAAAATGTCACACAGAAATCTTCACAGCAGAATGAAGGGCATTTGCCTCTGGTCCCATATTGCACTATGTAGAGAAATAAACACCAATATGCATTAATTTTCTCCCCCACTGATCACACATGAACTCATTCACCACAACACCCAGATAAGCCAGCTGTACCACGACACACAAACACATTATGAGAGTGAAACCTAAACAAAGTCTGAGGATAAACATGACATGTATAGCTAGTTCCAAATTTTATAGCACAGGGTCTCCACTCAAATCAGGAATTATTTGAAAAGAATAAATCTCAAAATGAAACAAAGCCAGAAAAATATATAAAATAAAAATGACCAACCAAGCTCTGCAAATATATGTGAATTTTCTTCAAACATGTGGAATGTGTAGATGCATTCATTCTTAAATGTGTACGTTTTATTTCAAGTTTTTATCTTTAAAATGTACGAAATACAGTAGCTAATATCAGCAAGTGCAAAAACTGGCATTTAAAGAGAAAAGTACTATGGCCATCAGCGACCAGAGTGGGATTTAAATCTCTTGTACGTTAAAGGTTAAGTTAAACCCACTGCTACATATAATTTACAAACACAGCCAGTATACCGCAAGACATTGCACTTTCTGCTTACTAAATAAACGTGTCAACATGCTTCAGGAGAGTTGTGATGATAATGGTAATTACACGGTTCTCTTTGGATATTTTGTCAAGTGGGTCTTTGGTGAGACTCCAAATACCATTTCAGGAAGCAGAAGCTGCTGTATATAATACTTCAGCTGGCGAAAATCAATACAGCAAAGACTGTCTCCACAAGGAGATAAGAGTGTTGACATAATGAAGGGAACTTTTAAATTGGTGGAGTAATACTCGTAATATTAACATGGATCCTAAATAGGATGTGAAGGTATTGGTTGGATTTAATGGGTTCACAGCAGGGCTTAATAAAGCACACAATAACGAACCTTTGGATTCCACAAAATAGAAGAAATTTCTTAACAACCAAAGAGAGTATTAGCTTCCAAAGGACTCCATTCCATGCAGTTAGTACCTTAACTTGTTCCCTAGTTTTACATGCCTTGTCAGGGCAGGCCCCATGCTGCCCTCAAGGAAAGTATTTGCAGCCCTCAGTCACCTGAACAGTTTCACTAATTTGATTTAACAAACATAATAGGTGTACAGAACATATGGTAAATTTGTTAGCAGGGAAATGTTTAGCTACTCTAACTCATCACTCTGAAGACAGCACACAGTCAAGCAATCATTACCCGTGTTTTACCAAGTTTAGTATGTACTACCACCATGTCATTCAACTGTACATTCAGAGTAACTTATTGTTTGTGAATATCGGCCTTTTAGTTAATTCAGCCCCCCTCCCCCATCCCTTTTCCATGTATGTATACACACACACATGACTCCTAAGAGAGTCCATAACAAATTACGTAGCCTTCTTGTGGGTTGAAGTCGGCCAGCTATGCCTCATATTCTTATCATCAGCGTCAACAAAACATATTCTTATTTAATAAAATAAGTAAATACACTGTGTAAATGGAAGTCCCAATTCTAGAATGGATCTTAAATAAGAGGATATATTTTTGTGGATTAGACTTTTCTTGTTCAAGACTGGACCAGTGGTGGGATCTAGTAACCAAGGTAATAAACCTGATTTAAAATTTTGTGACTGAACGTGAAATCAAACCAAACTTGTTTATTAAGGGCCAAAAACAGTCTGAATTTAAAAATGTTTGTACTTCCTTATTATATGCACCTTACTCTTTCCTGTAAAGCATATATTCAAACTTGCAAATCAGAAGGTGTCAATTTATTACTGATTTCAGTGAAATCAGAAGTTTGAACTTCTGCAGTGGAATACCATACAGAAAAATGGTGCTTGCCTGTAGTACATGATTTCTTTAGACTAAATTAAATGACAGGAGAATTCAAGTCTAAGATTTTTTCTGAGGGCTTCAATGTTTCTTTTTATATTGACAGGTGTTTATCACCACATTCAACCCTTAACAGTGTCTGCTAATCCTTATTCATCCTATTTTCAACTGCTTTCCTTATATGAAGACCATCTCCTCCATCCAAAACATAAGAATACACTTTGCTATGGTGAGAAATTTTCGAGTACTACTGTAAGTTAACTGCATTGCTGTAGGGTGCTGCCCCAGTGAGGCTGAAATTCAAGAGATCCTTGTTGCAGCAGAGGATGAGGAGACATCTGGAAGTGTCAAATTAGACCGATTTTTGTCCACTGTATCACATGTAATTCAAGAGAAGAGGTCTGTATCTAAGTTAATGCCTGTTAAACCCCCACCACTCAGGGGACTCAACTCATTTAAATTCCCTGAAGATAGAAGCACACATGGCTTACCGTATAAACAAGTTTAGGAAGTCATTGTCAGTTTGTTTGAAGTAAAAAATAACAGTAGATGGTGTTAATTCTTCCAGTACGAGGGATTTGCTCATCTCGCACATGTAGATGATTTGGTATCACTGTCACCCACTACCACCCAATGGGAAGATAGTTACATATAAAATTGGTTGTTTGATGATAAAGCTGAATACATAACATGCTTGGCTCACAAATCACAGATCATCACTTTTAAACACATTACTGTTTTCACCCTGAAGCTTTTTTGCTCAAAACCGAAGTCTTCAATTGCGGAGATGCACATCTGCATTGCTCCGCAATGTATTTCTAAGTTAGAGAAGTTCATAGCTGAATTCAGTGAAGTCACTGTATTTACAAGACAACTGAAGAATGAACTGAAATTTAACAATTAAAGTGTCAATACATATAATTCATCACCAGCCAGTGTTCTGTCACAAATTTAGCAAAAAGAATTGTGTGTGTGTGTGAACTTGAGCCTAACAAACTAGAAAATTCAAAAATATTCTGAGCCACTTCATCAAAGTTACTGCACTAAAGCAACCCATTTTATATCCACCACATGCTGTCCTTGATATATCACTACCACTAGTGATCAAATACCTGTATCTCTTTAAGACTTCATGACCCCACTAACCCTAGCCACAACCTAGTCAGGCCATATGAAACCCATTCTCTTTTCTTTTACTGCAATGGTAATGATGCTAAGGGCTTAAAGATGGTTGTGCTTGCAAATAGGAACTGTAATTGTAGGAAGTTAATTCAATCGGCAGAAATTTGGTTACAGTAGACTGCTAAAATTACTTGCAAAATTCTAACATGTACTTAAATTTTATAGACTGCAACCTGCATCACCAGAAAAGCTCCTGAAAGCTTTCTTAACACTTGACCATGACAGAAAGGGATATCTGACCAAGGAGTTTCTCGGTAAAATTATGATGGAGGAAGGTGAGCCATTTACTCAGGAAGAACTGGATGAAATGATGGCTGCTGCTATAGATGGTGAAACTGGAAACATTCCATACGAATACTATATCAATCAGCTTATGGTAAGAAGTATGCTCTAAAAGTTAAAAAAGGCAAAGTTGCCCCATGTCCATGCCATGAAAGAACATATGGAGTGTACAGGTATAGCTCCACTCAATCTTATTCTAGGCACTAGGTGGCAGTGAGTTGTCACCTTCACGACACCGGCCACTCCACATCCTGGGAAAGGACCCCAAACACCCACTGAAAAGGGGGCTGAGTGGGCCCCACACCATGTGTGGATGTTTCAGGAAAGAGAAAAATGTCTTGTCACTACTTGGCACTGAGCCCTGGGTCACCCAACCCATGGCCCAGTCACTATACTGGCTACGCTGTCCTGACTAATCCATGTTGTGTGGTCTGAACAATATACTTCTCCTGTATAACTGTTCTATGACCAATTTAGTCTAATGCGTTACCACCAACACAAAGTAGAAAGTAAAATAATGAATGACCATTCAGTAAATACAAGGGGGTGCTGATAAGTCCTTAGCCCGACCTACTTCCCAATGTTGTAGAACGGAATCGATAGTGTCGTTGGAAAGAGGGGTCTTTTTGTGTGTTGAATTGCAAGTCTTTTCACGTTACAGAGGCTGAAAGGAAGCATGTCAGGTGACGCGCGTGATTTTAACATCGAGACGCAAGCTGTCAGCAGGTTTTTTTTTCCTGCAAGGGAAGGCGCTGAAGGAAATTCATGCCAATCTGAAAGAAACATTAGGGGAACACGCACCATTGCATGCCGTCAAAAACTGGGTGCCCCAGTTTAAACGTGGTGATTTTTCCACCTGTGATGTGCCTCGTCCTGGACGACCCAAAACAGTGACCACCCTGGAGATTATTGATCAAATTCATGAGCTAATCTTGGAAGACCACCGGATTTTGGCTAAATCACTAGCTGAGCAACTGGGCATCTCACGTGAGCAGGTTTGGTCCATCATTCGTGAAGATTTGGACATGCAGAAGCTCTCCGTGAAGTGGGTCCCGAAAAGCCTGAATGCGGAACAAAAACGTCAACAGTGCAATTCGGCTGAACAACTTTTGGAATTTTTTTGGTGCGATCCAAATGATTTCCCGTCAGGCGCGACTGGTGACCATGGATGAAACCTGGTTATATCACTACGACCTGGAGACACAGCAACAATCAATGGAGTGGCAGAATAGTGGCTCACCCCGCCCCAAAAAATTCCGAGTGCAAAAATCCACTGGAAAAGTTCTCACCTCAATTTTTTGGGATCAAGACGGCATCCTTCTAATTGATTATCTTCCAAAGGGCCAAACTATCAATGCAGAGTATTACGCATCTCTGGTGGTGCAACTGAAGGACATTTTGAAGGAAAAATGCCGTGGGAAGGTCACCAAGGGGGTCTTGTTCTTGCATGACAATGTTCCGGCTCACCGGGCACTTGCAACCCAGAAGAAACTGGCCTACTTGGGCTTCCAGTGTCTTGATCACTCACCCTATTCTCCGGATCTGGCCCCGTCGGAATACCACCTATTCCATGGACTGAAAAAACAATTGAAAGGTTGCCATTTTTCATCCAACATGAAGGTCATTACTGCTGCGGAAACCTGGTTGGACGGACAACCTTCTGAATTTTTTTTGAGTGGCTTGCAAAAGTTAGAGCAACGGGCTAAGTAGTGTATTGAGCTTCGTGGGCAGTGTGTTGAATAAATCCTGAGTCTGGTCGCTGTAGCTTGTTTCCTTCCTGGTTGGGCTAAGAATTTATCAGCAACCCCCCCCCCCCC
>JGI20166J26741_10568893_pt1 | contig 15659 bp, 10 predicted proteins | sample TergutCu122P5_FD_26741 | JGI IMG/M metagenome (IMG submission 26741)
TCGAACTTTGGATATAGGTGTTTTGGGTTATATCGGTATAGTTTGACCTAAGGAACACTCTCCCAAAGTTAGGTCCTTTCCTCCTGGGACACCTGTATAAAGAAACAGATGTCGGAGAACATATATGAAAGGGTATGTGAATCAAAGATTATGTATGGAATTGAGGTGAGGGGATTGAGCGAGGTATGGAAAGAATTATATAAAGTTCACAGAGATTTTGCAAGAAATTAATGAGTATACAGAATTGTGCAGCCAATGGACTTGCTGAGATAGAACTTGGCAGAGAGATGAACAGACACAAGTGCACAGGACAGATTGTAAAATACTGGTATTAGATTATGTGTTTGGATACAGAAGATCTGGCAAAAAAAATGTTACGAATGGCAGAAGAGTAATATGAGTGTGAGAAGCTGGATTAAGGAGTTGAAAAATGAACTGTATAATATTGGATTAGCATTCACATAGAGGAAGAAACATGGGTGTGACTTGAGATAAATAACAAAGACAGTGAAAGACAGATGTTATGATAGTGAAAGATAATATTTATTAACTGCAATTGGGTTGTCACCCGGTGGCAGCGGTTATTTTACATGTACACAAATATGACAAAAAAGTAACTAGCATATTTAAGTCAGGAGGGCTACATGAGAAGCATGTAGTAGCAACTTGGAAATTGGGGAACCATCTCAGATGAAATACTATAGCAAAAATGTCAGAGAAAAACTCATTAACACTACCTGAAGAAATGAACTTATGTTGGGGTAAAGATCAAACATAGAACGCTGTTCGAGAACAGAAAGAAGAGGAATTGTGTGGTTGGTAGTAGGGGCATGGAAATTGGAAGGAATAAGAAGAAACACAGATAAAGAAAGATGTCATTTTTGTTAAGGTGAAGAGGATGTCAAACTACTGGACTGTCTGGAAAAAGTTTTAAATAAAACATGGTTAAATATGAATAAAGAGATAGTCTACAAGAAAACATTATGATGCACTAATAAAGGTCAGATAATAAATTTAGGCAGATATTTACAGAAAGTCAAACATAAATGGCTAATAAAATAAAAGAAGTATAAATATGCATAAGTATCAAATGGTGTTGTCCTAACACCGTAAAACCTAGCGTTTATCAGAAGGCAGACTCAAGCATTGTAATAACTGAAGTCAAATGATGATGATGATGATGATTAATTACATTTCGTTAATCACTCAACCATCACTCCATATTCATCAACACTGTGTCTAAAGTGAGCAATAATCCCAATAAAGCATGTTATAAAACCCTTGGTCTCTGAGTATGGTTTCATTGAGCTGTTCAAGCATTTGTCTGGTCAAAGAATAAGGAAATAAATTTTCTGTTTTCTTTGCCACATAAACACAGTATTATAGACGAATAAATAGCTGTGGTTACAAGAAACAATGTCATGGTAAAATAAATACATGTCGCATTTCACAACACTTCACATTTCCCACAGAAAAAAACACTACTGATGGGCACCTGGAATATCCCTCTGCAGTGTACACCAATTCATAATGACTGAGATACATGTACATTGATTAATTACTGGATAATAACTTTACACACAGAATCCTATTTATTTTACCAAATGCCTTAAGTTCATAGGACACTCTGCAGGTGAAGTACCTGGGTCTCAATGTATTAAAGTCAAAAGTGACACTGAACATATCAAAATCTTATTTCTCAAAAAGTAAGAGGCTAGATGAGTTTTATGTTGGTGTTTTAAATTTACTGAGAAGCAAGTTGGATGTTACACATGCTCCCCATTTTAAAACATTATGGTGAAAGTGTGCAAATGGTATCACTACCTACAGAGGAACTCTGTGCCCAAACAAGTGTCTGTGATATATATAGTTAGTTCTAAACCACACTTCATAACAAAATTCCTTCCCAAGTAGTTCAAAGTTTTCCAATTACCTGGCTAATCTGTAGCTGAGTATCTTGCAGGTTCTTAGTAAGGCTCTCTAATTGATCCCGTGAATCTCTCTGCTGTTGTTCAAGCTTCGCTTCTTCTTGTTTCAAGTCTTCTAGCTCTTGTTTCTTTGAATTTAATTCATCTTCCTGAGACTTCAGAGATTGCTCTTGTTCTTCTGCTTGCTGTCGCAACTTTTCAACCTAGTATCACAAATATCACTTAACTGCTTCTATCAATTGCAATAAAAGATACAAAGACATCTTTATAGAAACCTTCACCTAAACAGAACATACCTGATGCTGAGCCAAAATATTTCAATGGTCTATTACCTGCAAGGACCTCATTGTGCTGAATACTGCATTTAATGAAAGCCAGGGCAATGAACTCTATATACAAGCTTTCCCTCATTACCACACCGATGTCCACAGGCACAACATGCATGGAAAACAAATATATAATCCTTCACCTTGCACATACCCAAAGCCAATAAGAACCAGTAATTCATGTTACTTATTTTGTAGTGAGTCTAAATTCAAAGGGAGATAGCAAGAGAATGGTTACAACACTCACTGTGTAGTTACAAATCCACTATACCAACATTAGAGATCAGTACTTTGTAGTGTCAGATGTAATTTAGTACCACATACACTGACAAATATCAAAGTACTCAGTACTATTAGTAAAATAAGATAGTAATTACAGCCAGTGCTATCAAATGCTATTTAACTATTGCAATCAAGATATAAAATTAATGAGAAAATGATTACAAAATTTCAAGCCATGAACATCCACGTTCTTTCCACCCACATAACCGGATAAACATACACTGTATAAAAATATGACTATTATACTTTTAGTTAGTGTACAATGAGACATCATTCTGTTTGCAAGCTGTTTCAGGTTAACAACTCAGAGATCTCAGACTTGCACTTTTATTTTACCAGACTGTCAGTTCATCAAATATTCACTGCACCAGTCTCAAGATCTCTAATAAAATGCAAAGTTATGGGTCCTACATATGATTCGAATATCTAACTTCATAAAAATTCAATTCTCTGACAACAACCAATGATACTTTCCATTTACTTAACACCAAACACAATTCAAACCTTCCATCCTGTACTGTTGCTTACAAAATATGTCACAATTTATGACCACAACTGCAGAGGGAAGGGCAACTGAATAGAAGATTTATTAAGAACTGCATACTGACCCACCAAATATAAATGAGACCTATTCAAGCCAATGTCTATTGGAGACATGTTCCTTGAATAAAAACTAATGCCATCATTTTTGCTACAGTGAATTCAAATACAGTATTTAACATAAAACTGTAGTATTACACTGCATATTACATTATGTTGAAACTTCTAGCTGTGATTTAGTTGCATTTGAGACATTTTTAGGTATCTGGTTTCAGCTCTGTCTGATAGGACAGACTGCAAAGGACAGTAACAGGGCTCATAGGACTGTCTACCAAGCTTCATGACTCCATGACTCATGGGCACTTGTAATGGAATTGGAGGCCTTTGCTGAGTCACGGGATTCAAACATGGAATTACAGCACAGCTGTAGTTGGAATTCAGAAGAAATAGACCTGGTGAAAGGGAAACATGTTAACACAGGAATCCACTTAAAAAAAAACAACCTGGTGTGATGAAAGATGAAGGATACTCTCTGTGGACTGCCAGATTGTAATGTGGAGGGAGGACATATGCTGATCTGGACATCATCATGCAGTTGCCTGGACACATGAACTACCTTCTCTCTCCTCATATGTTTATCTTAAAAGGACTAAGAAATTTAACTGGGGGCTTTGAGTGTACCTTCAGTATTTACTCTGATCTGTGGTTGGAAGTCTTTTGCTTTACTATAAGACATAACACAGCATTTCGGTATCAGTTTCGGATTTCATGCAAAGTAATTTTACGTGGGACAGTGTGTGCACGTGTGTGTGTGGGTGGGTGTATGCTTTCATATTCTTACAGTTTCATGTCAGTGGACGACCTGACTGGTATTATGGATTCTTATAATATAATCTGCAGCTCTTCAAGTTGGATATGGAAGTCTTGCCTTTCTGCACATTGGTTTCATTCCTACCAAATGACAGCAGCAACTAGAACTATACCGGTTACAAGCTAACACTTTTATTTTTTATTTGAATAGACTTATGGGATGCTGAAGAGACATGGTCCCAGTTCAACTTACATGATTCTGTTCAATGGTAGTAGACTACTGCTCAAGACTTTATATGAATAGTGTAAAGTTGCAACATCAAGCACCTGCATGACCAAAGGGTTGCCAGACACTGTAATATTTCAGATAATGCAACATTATATCTAATATGTACCTACCAACTTCATACACAGGCCTAACCATTTAACATGTCTTGATATACTGTCCTGCCCTGTTATCTCTGACATCCTTCGACTTCCCTTTCATCAGTACATAATACAATGTATATATAATCTACAGACAACAAGACACCAACAATTCATGGCCAGAATCTCAGAATTGGTGCTTGACAGTGCTGGTCATTGGAAACACAAATGATCTATGAGTTGATTTCTGGTTAATAGAGCATTCCAGATAAAGTGACAGATAAAACACTTTGTGCTGTATTTTGTTAACTGTGATACTAATGATACTATTTTGTTTGTAACTAATGAAGTATAAGTGTTAAATTTATAACTCTGTTATAAGGAATGACATTCTCCAGGTCCTATGTGCCTTGAGCATAGGGCAACACTTCCTTCTGGGGTGCTACACGAGCATTCTGGTCATTTTGTGTTTGTGTTGTAGGTAGGTTTCCAGAGTTTCTGTCCATTCATCAAACAATGGCAGAGCCCAAGAGCTTACAGTAATATTCTGCATTCCACTTTTAGCAAAGATTAATATTTGTAATTGCAGTGACATCCATCATGGTTGCTCCATCATTACCCTACACGTACAAGGGTGGGGGGAATGAAGTTTACATTTGATACAGCGCTGGAGTGGCTTGAGACTTTCTGAAAATGAATATGACCCTCTACTAGAACATTTTAAAACTACAATATAACATTACACATTATAATAGACATGCAAACAGACAAATAATCATACAAGAACCATACCAAGATATGAATGTTCTATAGACTATGCACACCATCAAGTAAACCAACACCACTGCAATAAATGCAACATAACTTAACATACTGCACAAAAATTTGTCACAATGACAAGTGTACTACAAAATGCCTGTGCTTTGATAATTAGAGTGCATGAAGTCTGACAATATGATCTGCTTCAGCTTTATGAGCATTTACCTGAACTTGTTCTTCTTCCAACTCCAACTTGATGTCATTAAGTTCTTTCTCTACCGAGGATTTCTACGCAAAATTAGAATAAAAGCAAACATAAAGTCAATACAAACACATGCTCTTTTGGTTTATTTCGATGGCAAGACACAGCTATCACTACTGTTAAGAGCCTAGCAAACAATAAAAAAGCATGACAAAATAAATCAAAGCTGTTTCCAAGTATGAAGGAACATATTCATGTTGCAACTGTGTAATTCTGCTAATAATGCAAATCATCTTCACTTAATGAATTTCTACAGAACATAAAACACCTCTGACATAATTAAAGTTCCAAAAACAGCTGTTAAGAGCGAGCAATGATCAAAAACATATTGTTAACAATTAAACAAGAAACATTCTTCTGTAAGAAAATGTGTAACAACATTTTATACACTTTTCTTTCTCATAACCATTTCTCTAAACCAATCATTCAAAAAAAACATACCCTTATCACCAACATGACGCAATCCTAAATCCGGTTACATTCTCCATCATGAAGATTTATAAAATTCCATCAATCACTTTCATTTAACTGATGATTACTCAGATTTCAAGTGCAATGTGTAAATGGCCTTCAAGTGAGTTTATGCAGTTTTTCTGGAATTCTTCATCGAATTACTTGTGGCTTACACTTGTATCACTTTCAAATGTTAAAACTTTTAATAAAACAACGACCCTATACAGTAATTCAATTCTGTACCCAATACATGGGAAAGTGAAGTTGTTACTTCCTCAAATGCACAACTTCAAATTCTCTGTATTACTTGACATAGAATATTTAAATTTTCTCTGCAAGCACACCACCTTGTTAACTGGCACAGCAGAATGAGTTAACTTGAATGCAAAATTTTGACAGGATAATCATACAAAAGCCTGCAATCAGAATTCAAGTTTTAGGGACTGACAATGCAGTCTTACAACAAAAAAAGGCAATTTACAAAAATGTCAAACAGGTGATCTCCATCCACAGACAATCCAAGAAAAGGCAGTACCATGCTTGCTTTTACAACAGCACTTCATAAAATGCAGCAATGCACATCCATTTACAGAAACAGTTTAAGAAAATGGAAATCACAAGCCAATGCTTTATTTAACCCTTCAATGCCAACCTCAGTTCTTCACATACTGCTAGCCTTGGTGCACGATACATTCAGAACGTACGTTAAGTTTACTATAAATTTAAAACACCTCTGTCCTAGGCAGTAGTTGGAATTTACACCCCAGTCAACATATCCACAAAGCTCTGTGTGTGTGTGCACGTGCAGACACACACACACACACACACACACACACACACGCATTAGGAGAACTGTCCACATAAGAACTTGAAGGATATACATTACTCTCTCACTAAAATATGAAGCTTTGACATGTCATACGGTTACATGCTTTTAACACGTTACAACTTGAAGCAAGCAGAACCAATTTTCTGTTGCCATAATGGATTTCACTGAAAAGAAGACCATTAACAGAAACATGCCACAAAATATGTCTTCAACAAGTGTGTGTACTATAAATGACTAAATTTTAAGCACAGATAAAACAAAGTGTTCTTTTAATCCATGAACTTTAAAAAATTACAAAATCTGATAATTTATTTGTACATAAGAATTCAAAAGCTGTAAAACACCATACCTACTATCCAAGCATGTGCCAGCAGCAAACATGAATAAACTCTGTGAATTTCATGGAACTAGGCACAAAGATCATGGCATTGGAGGGTGGCCAACTATTTTTTCTCATTCCCAAGTTAAATGGTGGTAAGGTGGAGTCCCCATAAACTTTTCATGACAACTAATACAGTGCTAAATCTGACATTTTTATACATCTTTTAGTCCAGTAATTCCTTTTTCAAAAAATGGAAAACAACATGGTAACCTCATACAGTGTGTACACAAACAGGGCTAGATTAAAAATAACTTTAAATTTCAAAAACACTTTTCACTTTCCTTAAGGTTATCTATGTAAACATATTTCCTCCAGTACACATTTCAACTTAAAAAGTTACATGCAATGACATCAAAGTTTACAATTATATTCAACAAACAAGAATGCAATATATCACTGATTAACTTTTACATGGCTTAACAACTCCCTCTCCTACATGCATAATTAAACAGAAGTTTTGTATCAGACACCCCACAACAGTCAAACTTGCATTCCCAGAAACCAAGCAACAGAACTAAAATTATAATGGGGTAAAAATTAACCAATGTTTGCAATGCAAACAGTTACAAGTGAAACCAAGAAAAAAGAGTTTCGCTGGTTATCACAGAATTCAACAGAGTTAAACAAATGTCACTTATTCAAATTTACAAGGTCCATTCCCTGATAGTCTTGAGAAAATGGCATCTTTAGTTACCAACCCCAATTTTGTACCCAGAATAGGAACCACTCACTTCTCCTTCAGTTAATTTATAAATTGCAGTTTAATTACAACGCAAAACAGAACAAAGAAATGTAAAAACAGATGTCAATGTTCAAGAATTAAAATGCCATAAGAGTTTAAAAAACAGTTTCAGTGGCAAAGAGTCATAACTGTATAAAGGTATGACAGATAATGGGTATAAAATGTGGTACAGCCCAGAAATTTGGCATTATGTGATTAACTGTTTGCACCATGCTCTTTGCTCAGGATACTGTCACCATAAGCAGATGACTTGTACAAGTATTATGTATTACCACTAGTGAAATTGAAGTAAAAGTGTAACTGTTGTTACATATAAAAAATTCTTTCTGTTGTGTTCAATTTGAATGTTCAATTTGTAACTTGTTACTGCACTTATTAACAAAAAATGGTGACAAAACTGACCAATAATTAATAAGAAATCTCAAGTTCACAAAACTTAATACAAGACTGCATTTTATTATTCCATCAGAGTTAAATCCACATGCTAGTGAAATTATTGGACAGCAGTGGTGTGGGTTTCAACGCAAAAGACCAGTCAGATACTGCAATCATTACAGAGTAAAGAAATGGAAGTAAAATGGAATGGTACAGGTCTCTTATCTACATGTGACTAAAAAGGACTAAGGCAGGCACCTGTCTGAACATAGTAATGAACTTTGGATTCTATGACGTACAAGGAATTTTTTGACTTTGACTTCCAAAGAGATAATTAGCTTCAGAAGGATACTGCTTTAAGGTGTTAGCTAAAAAAAGTCCAAGACTCTACTACAAAACATATTACACAACATTTCCACTGAAATTGGTTCACCTGCAAAATTGGTGAGGATAATGAAACTGTGTTTATTGAAACACATACTAGAGTTGGTACACGTAAGCATTCATCTGATGGGACACTTCCCAAGGTGAAGAACCTAAATGAAAATTCTCTATTGTTACTAATCTCAACATTTCTTCTGAATATGCCATCAGGAAAAAAACAAAATCTTAAAAGGATTTGAAATGAATAAAATACACCAGCATCTGATGTGAATTTATTTGGAAAAAACGCGAATTCCATAAAACATGAAACATGAACAAACATCATATTCTATTTATTAGATGCCTGTTAGCAAGTTAAGTCTTGAAATAAATGTAAAGTAAGAGTCTGTGTGCCACAATCACAGTATCAGGAGAAACTGTCAAAGTTCAAATAACTGAAAGCAACAATAAGAAATAAAAATGATAAATCACAAGAAAATTAAATTACATTAAATACCTCCAAGCAGCATTCCTTCTTGAGAAGCTAACAGCTCCTTCACTGAGGAGGCAATTCTTCCTTATTCTAAATAGAATTAGATACATGAATTTATGTTTGTGTGTCTCAGAATGTACTCTTTGTCTTCTGCTGGAATTTGATTAGTACCTGGCCATCTGCATCTTTTCAACTTTTCAACAACCATCTGAACCTCAACACTAACAGCTGCTTGACTGTATTTCAGCCTGCCTAGCATCACTAACTCCACGTACATTCAATTACTGACAGAAGTAACTCATCCACTTACTCAAAATACTGTGTGAATCTACCAGGATATCTTTACTACAACAGTTCAAGGCTGGAAATCCTTCTTAAATCCATTTATACCTCTACACAGGCCTCCAATATTCTTCTTCTTACTGCCCATTGCAAGCTCATTAATTTTACATTTCAAACCTTCCAGCTTTTAGTTCCAGCCGTGTTAGTTTCACGTCTTCAACATTCAGGTTATCTGCATCAATTGCTTTGGATCATGTCACCTTTGCAATTTAGCCTTCTTCCTATCAAGTTCATAATATTTCATCCATCAACGCCTTCCTAATAATGTAGGGATTAAAGTACATGGAACTATATGTTACCTCTATTGTTATGGGGATGGAACGTGGATTCTCAATTCTGATTAAGGGAGTATGAGATAGCAGAACTCACTAAAGTATCTGGGCTTAAGTATAATGTTTTGTAACATTCATAACAAGTTTCCCTTCATGCAGCCTAACAGTGGAAAGGGTGCTGATGTGATGTCACATTTTAGGGTAATTAAATGGAGGATAAAATGGACAGAACATGTACCACAAATGGAGGTGGTACAAAATGTATATAAAATTTTAGATGGAAAATATGGGGTGAAAAAACCACATGTAAGACACATGCATAAATGAGGAAGAAATATTACAACAGATTGCTGAAAAACAGCATGTGAGGATGTAAAGTGTATTAAACTCTCTCACAAGAATCCAATCACATGTTTTTATGAATATGGTTATTCACCTATGAATTCTCAACAGCCAAGAAATTTTGCATAAATGTAAAATGTGATAAACTGATAACAAACGTATGTAACTACATAACACTTGGCTTTAAGACTGGTCACAAAAATATAGCCACTATGTTACTTCATTACATTTTGCTGTTTTGTAAGTGTCAAAAGGCTTCTTTTCTTGGAAATGTCTCCATTATGCATACAAATTACTGCCCAGTGATCTAAAATTTGGTTAAACACAGTACTACCTTAACTTTACAGTCACAGCTGTATCAACAGAAACACAAAGTTTACAAATCTCCTTAATGGTGATATTGTACATGCAGCATCAAACAGCAACATAGTGCCAAGCAGTGCATACTAAGCAAGTGCCTAACTGTATAAACTCTGTATGTTACCTGTCCCTTGAGATCATTCAGGCGCTTTTGTGCCTCCCCCTTCTGGTTCTCCAGCTGCTTCAGTGTTGCTGCTAATGTATCAAGTTCACTCTGTACAGCCACAAAATGCAATAAATTTCTCACAAATATACAGTAACAGCAAGTACACAAGTATTACAACCCAACATAAAAAAAAACTTGAAAATTTGTTCCAAGGCATCCCTTCAGCAAAACCCACTTAATGTCCAAAATGATATATATACACTTTGTAAACAGGTTTCACCTACTATCCTTCTTCTACAGCTTCTACTTTTTAATCTCCTTGAACCTAAACACCCACCCATGCCCTACTGGCACTTGCCCCTTTTAGTGTTTATCTTGCATTCACCTTTTCTCTTATTTTTTTGTCTTAAAACCTCTCATGCACTTAATATGCTCAACTCTTATTCCTGCTCTTCCAACAACACAGCCCCACTTTTCAGGACCACTGTTTTCTATATGCTCAGCCTCAACTCATAGTCCTGTCCTATTTTTCCCTACATGCTGTACTGTTCCCCACCCCTGTGAGGATTATTCCTCTACTCAAATCTCACATAAATATTTCAAACTATCTGACTGTGTATTCCATCTGCACACAATTTCAGGAGATCATTACTTGATCTGAGGTACACCCAAATCCATACCGTAAAAATATGTGTATTGTTAGACTCAAGAAGAAAAATATATATTGAGGGTAAAGTTATGTTTTGTATACACAGACAGGAAGAAAGAAATTTATTATCATGAGAAGGTTTATAAGAGCAATCCAAAGGAAGTTTCACTGTATATGTGTGTGTGTTGTGTACATATATATATATATATATATATATATATATATATATGACAAACAGGCTAGTGATGTTATAATTCTTTTTGACAACTCGTAACATTGTCTATTCATGTCACTGCAGAAATTATACTTTATAATCAATGAACTAAAACTCTGTAATTTCCATTTCAGTGTAAAATTAAATTACTTTAATTCTTTATCTCAACGGTAACAAGATGGGATTTCATTGGAATATAGTGTCTATGACCAGACAGAGGCAAGTTGCCACTGTTTTAGTCCAACTTCAGAAAGTGTGTTACATTATAAATATGAAGTAGGATGAGAATATTTCAAAGTGCCAATAAAATGAGTGTGAAAAACACTCTACAGTGAAGCTTCAGTAAACTGCTCCTAACTCACACAACCACATATATTTTTTTGTTGACTAACGCAATATTTAAACCAATATTAGTATTACACAGTGTAAGACAGGTTAAGATGAATGTGAATATGTTATGCAATGGTCCGCAAAACCAAAGAAGGGTCCTGAGTGTCCCTATTTAGAAAACGGTTAATAATAATAATAATAATAATAATAATAATAATAATAATAATAATAATAAAAGACTTACCTGTAAGCTTTTTATTTCACCATTCTTTATTTTAATATCAGCTTCTTTCTGTGCTATATCAGTCTCTAGTAAATTCTTTTCCTTTCCAAGTCCTTCAATGTCTTTGGTTATCATGTCTAATTCTGGATTTGAATATGATGCATTGTTAGTTTCCTACAGAACAAAAAGTACATTATCACTTAATATTACACATCATTACAACTGTAACAATTTGGCCTTCACAAAGCAGGTATTAACCTAAAACACCAATAACAGATTCCATTATAAGGTTATACTTATTATCTGCTTGATTATACACTTGTAATGAAAATATGTAGTCTGTAACAAAATTTTAACCCCTCAGTTGTTTACAGGTACCTCCCACACAGTTTCAAGCTATGCATTGGTTGGGCAAAGTGTCTTAAGATAGAAGTACATGCTGCTACTATGATCTTTCTGTTCCAAGAGGAACATGGGAATGTTTATTCTACTGTTTGCACTTGTTATGTAACACCAGAAACAGTATACAAATTGTGAAAAGTAATACCTTTATAATTGTGGTGACCATGTGTAAAAAACACATTTTGGTGAACACTCAAAAATGTTAAAGACATTTACCACTATCTGTATCAAAAGAAAGCAATAATGCCTGACCAAAATTCACAATAAAGACTTTAACCTTTTCATTGCTAAGTTTCTTTATTTCCAATTAAAGACAGAAAAATGGCAAACTTGTTTACAAGTGCTTAATAAACTGCACTCATCAGTATTCAGTCCATTTTCAGATGAGGTTGCTGCCATCCAAAGGACATCACGGTGGTGCAGTCTTCTACCTCTTTTCGTAAGAACTTTAGAGGCACATTTCTTTCAACTAAACAATTTATGGGTGATATAAAAAATAGGTTTAAAACATTGGCACTATAACCAAGAGCATCAAAAGGCGCCTCTTGCTGACTGCACAGAAGCCACAGGCTCTTCTGAGCAAGGAAATAAACCTTTGGGTCCCATAAAAGACAGGGAATCTATTAACAACAGAGAAACTATCAACTCTTGCACAAATTAATTCAGATGAGGGACACACTCTAATACAATAAATGTTACAGTCCAAAAAGTACCTTTTAATATCATTGATGCTTTAGGCTTAAAACTTCAAGATAACATTAAATTTTAATAATCATTTCATTACACCTGTAGTCACTGTAAATGCAAAACAGCAGTACCACTAAGACATCAGTTCTACTTCACTTCACAACAGCTATATCCAAGAACAAAATACACAAGTTGAAATATTATCTTAGGTATACTTCAGCAGAATATTAATTAGAAAAAGACCACAGTGCAACAACAATGAAACATAACAATAATTTTAGTTCTATTCCCATTGCTGTTAACTACAGGCTTCAATTATGAGAACATATGTTGCTGCTAAGTAATAAGTTAAGTAGCATGCCACTGGGATTTGTTTCTGTAGTGTTCTTGCCAGTTTTTAAAGTACACCATAAACAATGAAACAGTCAAAAAACAAATAAGCACTATTCTTTAAAAAGTGTAAAGTGGGTCAACAATGTTGTTGGGAATAATCTAAACTGTTTTGCATGAGCCATGTATGATAAATAGAGTAAATGCATTATTATTATTATTATAAAAAACATGACAACTGTTCCAAAAGTGCATTTCAAAATGAATGGTCAGCTGGAATAGTTCAATGTTCTAAGAATACTCTAAAAAGGTAACTGATAATTTGTTAGTTTTTAATTTCCAAGAAAGAAGTTATGCCTGCACACAAACTGATCTTCTAGTACACACCATACTACTATATTGTGCATACAAGAAAGTACAGTGGAAGTAAAATTAATCTGCTATTAAAGTAATCTTATTTCAGCCTCTGATCACTAAACACAGAGATTTCCTACTTCATTCATAAAACAGGCCTATGTAATGAACTTCAGAATTTAATTAAATGACACTGAAAGCTCAATTGTAGCAATAATTTTATGTACTAAACAATGTGTGTAATTTTTATGCTTGTGACAGAAAAATATTTTACATTTCCAACACTTCATTCCTGTAAACATTGGTCTTTTGGGTTCAAGATTAAAACTAGAAAAATTTTCCACTTGTACCTATATAACCACAGTTTGTGACAAATTAATGCATGTGAATAAATCATTGCAAAACCATGGGTTAATTTAACATCATCAATTACTTTTTTAAACAATTCCTGTTGGATGCTTTACTATAGTCAGTTTCTTATTTGTAAATTCAGAAAAACAAAATTTATGTGCTTGAATAGCCTCAGAGATTCATCAGACTCAGTAAGGAAGGACTGTTATAACTGGTAACACAGCCACATGATTCATAATAATTTATTTACCCATTAATTCAGCATTATGAAATTTGAGGCTATCTACTGCATTATATTAGTCCTAATACACCAACAATGTGATGGATTCCTCTTTACTGAAATAAAACACAAGCTCAAAGCTTTTCTAAAGGAAAAGACACAATCACAAAAAGGAGTTTTTCCTTCAGAATTTGGACTAGAATACCCTGGCAATGACCCTCAACTTCAGTGGGAGATAGAGCAACTATGGCAAAAATATTATGCTTGCCTGCAAAAGAAATATGAATCACTGGGACCACAAAAATCTGTGATGCCAGAAGCTATAATGGTGTTTGAAGGCTCTTCTGTGAGGTAACAAAACTATACTTTATTTTGGAGCAATGAAAAATGTCATAAAATCACATTCATTTCATTAACAAATAATTACACTGCGTGTGTGTGTGTGTCTGTGCATAACTTACATGTTTCCTGCTTCCTACCATAGACCTAACAGACAATACTCAAAGGCATTATAAAATTTAACTGCAGACAACTCTTTTAAATATATGTCTGATGATCAGCAATAAGCAAACACATAAATAAATAAATAAAATGGTAAAACTTTTGGCTGCAGGGTGAGGCCTTATTCCCACTTTCTCTTTCATCATGCAGGCATACTTTAACTTCTCATCCTTATATTATGAAATGACATTTAGTCACTATTGTGTTCCAAAGTTTAAGAAACACTAAACTGCAATTCTGTCTTAATGGTTGACAATGCACTTTCTTTTAAATACCATTTGATTTATGTCCCAGTGTCCTTTTCTATTACATGCATAAACTTTGATTTCTTAATGTGAGTGTGACTATTTTTTAAAACTCTAAGCAGCTATATACTGTGATATGGACAAGGAATCCAACCACACCCCTTGCAAAGAATGGATACTTCAAGCCTGCAACACTTTCATTCATTGTAAAAGCTCTGTTCATGATCTGCAGAATGGTTATTTATTTCACAAAATTTGAACTAGTCAATTTATGAATGAAAAACAGTATGGCTGATTTTATTACATAAACATTTCAAAGAATATGTGACGTTTCCTCATGTTTTACAGTGTCACTTTCAATCCACATTAAGACACAATGCCTGTGGGAAATTTAGCGACATCATTATATTGAAAAGTACATTTTATACAGATGTTCAAAATAACCACATTTTTAAACATGTGAGGTGTAATTAAACTTCAAAGGATTGTGACAACAATAGACAGTCATAGATGTGACTGAAATTTTTGACATTGTACATCATCTGTGATACATATGGGTGTTAGATTGTACAAATGCCTGCCACTGAAGATAAAAAAACTTGATAATTTCAATAAATTTAAGAAAGAAGTGAAATCGATGTTGTCGAATAATTCATTTAATACACTTGAAGAGTTCTTACAGGCTAAACTAGTGTAGATACACTATTGGTAGTTACATACATTTATACAGGGTGTTTCATGACTTTAGGGCATAACTGCAGGAGGTGATTTCCTAGGTCTTTGTGATGAAAAAAGTTCATATAAACATGTGTCCGATTTTG